>X430_Giraffe__coassemble_2_pt1 | contig 82877 bp, 87 predicted proteins | sample X430_Giraffe__metabat2_high_PE_008 | metagenome-assembled genome bin X430_Giraffe
ATTCAGCACAAACATACACATTCCCTTCTGATTGGCAGTCTATTGAATACTTTGGTATTTCAGTTCAGCCGCAAAATCGACCAGCCGCGAATAATTCTGCTACCTGGTATATTAAAAATTTTAAACTTGAACTCGGAGATGCGGACACTGGCTATAGCGTGAATCCAAATACTCTTGGCGTTGCAACAGAAATTACGGACTGTTCTGGTTTTGGCAACAATGGAACGCGTTCAAGCATTTTAGCACATAATAGCAATTCTGCAAAGTATGACGCTAGCACCTACTTTGACGGCGCTCAATATATCTGCGCAGGTCGCGGCGCGATGGTAACTGACGCGATTACAGTGTCTATGTGGGGCTATATGGATAATTGGAACGACTATGGTAATATGATTTCTTGTACACAAAATGGCGGATGGAATTTTGAGCGAAGTGGCAGCAATACCTTACAGTTCGTACTATTTAGAAATGGCGCTTATATTGCTGCGGCCGAAACGGTTGCTTTATCCTCTTACACGGCAGGGTGGCACCATTTTGTAGGAACATACGATGGAAGCACCATTGCCCTATATGTAGATGGAGTATTGAAGCGTTCTACAAAGGTTGAAGGCAAGTATCCCATTGGTTATAACGCAACAAATGGAATCTTTATTGGAGCGGAAGCGGGGGACAATCCAACCACTCCAGATCCAGGATATTTTAAAGGCTTGCTTTCGGACGTTCGTATTTATGCCACAGCTTTGTCCATAGACGATATTAAAGAACTCTATTCTACTGCCGCCTCTTTAGATAAAGCGGGTAATATGTATGCTTATGAATTTAAGGAGGTGTAAGGTATGGGAGTACAATTTAATAAGAATGGTGTAATTAATTGCGATTATTTACCTGTTGAGAATTTGTATTCTGGGGCACAATATAATGCAAGCAATGTCGTTCTTACATATAACTATTCTACGGATATTTTTAAGGAATACGGTTTTAATACATGCACAAAAATGGAGCCCATTGAAGATCCATATTATTGGGATGAAAGCACGGGACAGTTTTTAGCATACTCATATATTATGCCAATAGATTCTTATGTAGCTAATGGTGAATATTACTTTACATGCTACGCTTATGTGAGTACGGATTGTAATGCAAACTTGCAAGTTCGTTTGGAGCAAGATAATATGTGGGTGGCTAATTATCAAGGAGCAGCCAATCATATAAACGATTCTACTAAAGGTAAAGTAATTTGGGTTTGGGGGAAATTTAAAGTTAATTCAGAAGGAAAAATGTATTGTATGTTCTATCCAAATCCAAACCATGCCAATACGTTTACAACTGGTTATATGTTCTTTACGGGCATGACCGTATATAAAGGAAATCAACTTTTGAAACCAACGAATAATGGTGTAAGTGGGTCAGGTTTTGTAGAAATTGATTCAAATGCTGGACTATCAAACCATTATTTACAAGCACAAAATTTTTACGAAATATAAAAGAGGTGATACTTAATGGCTAATTTAAAAAACTTACTTGTAACCGGTACGGGTCGTTTTACTGACAAAGTATATGCCTCGGAATTTGTAGGAACAGCTACCCAAGAAGATCTAAAGGCGTCTACCGCAGATTGGAATCAGAATGATCCCAATGCGAATAATTATGTTAAGAATAGGACACATTGGGTTGAAAATGCAAGCGTAACTTTGTTAAATAATTATGACATATCGAGCGACTATGGCACTACTCCAGATGGTTATAGAAGTATAGCTCAAATTGCCGCTAATGGGGAAGATTTACCTGTTAAAGCAGGTGATATTTGTAGTATTATTTTTAATGGGGAAACGTTTGTATATATTGTAGAAAATGATACAGAGGGTTTACTAATACGAGATAGTAACTCTAACAAGTTCGCAATAGTAATTACTAAACAAGATGATTATTTTGTATATGACATTCGCTTTTATAGTATTCCATCTACTAGTCCTTACATTACAATTATAAATGAAAAATGTGTATCATTGGTTGATAATGTTGCTGTAAATTTATACGCACAATCGAATGGTTCCGGATATTCTCAAGGTCCTTTTACTACTGCAACAATTGTTGAAGGAGCAACTTATATAGTTAGTTTTAATAACTATTTATTTAAGTGTATTGCGTATTTTGCCGAAGGGCCAAACTGTCCAGCGATTGGTGATGGCACGGCATTTGATATATCTAGGGGTAACGGGGAACCATTCCTAATTTACGGCGGTCCAATAGTTAATGGACTATGGATGTTGACACCGCCTGAGATAGGCGTTGGGCCTACTGGAGTAGTTAATATTTCTATTATGGCTGCCGAGTATGTTCACAAATTAGATAGCAAATTTATTGACACTGATGTAATAGCAACAAAAGCATATATAGAAGAAACCTTCTTAGGAGGTGCTTGGTAATGGCTGCTATAGATGGAAAAATGACAGCTATTGCCGATGCCATTCGTAGAAAAACTGGTGGCACAGAGGCGCTTACTATGGATGGAATGGCGGAGGCAATTCGTGGGATAACAGGCGGAGGATTCCCAAACGGAACGGAATGGACTCAAAGCAATATTTCCTCAGGTTATTTCTATGCAGTCGCAAATGCTAATGGAATTTGGATTGCTGGTGGCGATTCAGGTCTCTACTATTCTACAGATGGAAAAACTTGGACTCAGAGTAATATTTCTTCTGGTGGCTTTGGAAGTATTTGTAATGCAAATGGCCTTTGGGTGGCGATTTCTTACGGAAATGGTATTTATTACTCTATAGATGGTAAGAACTGGATACAAAGTAATATTTCTTCTGGTAACTTTGAGTTTTGTCATAATGCAAATGGCCTTTGGGTGGCAAGCTCTTATGGAAATGGTCTTTATTATTCTGCAGATGGAAAAACTTGGACTCAAAGTAATATTTCTTCTGGTAATTTTGGAAGTCTTTGTAATGCCAATGGCCTTTGGGTTGTTGGCTCTTATAATCAAGGCATTTATTATTCTACAGATGGTAAAGCCTGGACACAAAGTAATAATGCGTCGGGGCATGCTGGACCAATAGTAAATGCTAATGGGATTTGGGTGGCCTCCGCTAATTCCGGTCGTGGTCTATGCTATTCGACAAATGGTATAGATTGGACTCAGAGTAATGTTACTTCTGGTAGTTTTGGAGCAATTGTAAATGCCAATGGAATTTGGATAGCTGCAAGTCTTTTTAACGGTATATGGTATTCTATTGATGGAAAATTGTGGACTGAAAGTAATATGGTGCATACTGAAATATATGAGCTTGCTTATGCTAACGGCATTTGGGTTGCTTGCACTGGGTATGCTGGTCTTTATTACTCTACTGATGGAGGAAATTGGATGCAAAGCAATATCACTTCTGTAGAAGTTAATAGAATTACTAATGCTAATGGCATTTGGGTTGCCACAGGTGATGAAAGTATTTACTACTCTGTTACTTGGGAACCCAGCTAAACATATAAAATAATATAATTTAAATAATCTTTATTTATGGCAGCCCTTAAGTGGGCTGCCTTAAATATATTATTAGGAGGTATTTAGTAATGGCTACAGTATACGAAAAAATGAAAACCATTGCTGATGCTATTCGTGAAAAAACAAGCGGTACTGAAGTGCTAACTTTAGATGGTATGGCGGAGGCTATTGATGGAATTTCGACTGGATTCCCAAATGGTACTGAGTGGATAAAGAGTAATATTACTACGGGTAAATTTACCGCAGCGGTTAATGCTAACGGTATTTGGATGGCTAGTAGTCGCAGTAATGCTGGCTTATATTATTCTACTGATGGCAAAATTTGGACAAAAAGTAATCTAACTACTGGTAATTTCTATCGTGCTACTAATGCTAATGGTATTTGGGTAGTTAGTAGTTTTGACGGTACAGGAATATATTATTCTATTGATGGAAAAGTTTGGACACAAAGTAATATTACTAATGATAAATTTGTTATTTACTATATTAATGGTATTTGGATAGCAAATAGCAGCGGTGGAGCAGGGTTATATTATTCTACCGACGGCAAAACCTGGATTCAATCTAATATTACAACCGGTAAATTTCTCATTAATTATGGTGCTGGAATTTGGGTTGCCAGTAGTTATTCTAACGCCGGACTTTATTATTCTGTAGACGGGAAAACTTGGACACAGAGTAATATCATATCGAGTAATTTTCGGAATTCTATTAATGCAAATGGTATTTGGGTTGCAGCTGATCGTACTTCTGGTTTATATTACTCTGTAGACGGAAAAACTTGGACACAGAGTAACATTACTATTGCTAAGATAAACCATCTTCTTAATGCTAACGGCATTTGGATAGTTCAAAATTATACTGGACAATTCTATTATTCAAATGATGGTATAACATGGACTACGGGGACTAAAATATCTGCAACAAGTCTTGATGTTTCTTATGCCAATGGTATTTGGTTTGCCGACTCCAGTAGCGGTGGTGGCTTATATTATTCTACTGATGGCAAAATTTGGACAAAAAGTAATCTAACTACTAGTACGTTTAATGGTGTATATAATGCCAATGGTATTTGGATAGTTGGTAGCAATAATAACGCAGGGATATATTACTCTATTGATGGGAAAACTTGGATTCGATCTAATATTACGAATGGTTCTTTTACATCGTTCGAGGCCGCTAACGGTATCTGGGTATCTAGTGGTATTTCTAATGACTCTGGTCTATATTACTCTATTACGTGGGAGCCAAGCTAAAAATGATTTAGACAACCACATAATAAAACTTTTATGGTAACTCAATAGTTACTAAATAATTATGGTAGCCCCTGAAATATGGGGCTACCCTTTTAAGGAGAACTCTATGACACGTTTTTTATTCATAGTTCTCGTTGTACTATGTATAGCATGCACTGCAACCGCAGCCGAGCCAAACTACAATGACGATAGAGACTATGAAAACTTTGTTGGGCGTTTATATATAGACGATGTTAAGATTGACGTAGCGCTGTATGAAAGCTGGGAGCAAAAGGTTGTTGATCGTGATGATTCTGCTGCCTATATGGGTTGGCCTAAGCATAGGTTAATAGGCGACCATAATAACCAAGCGTTTAAAAATCTTGGGAAAACCAAGGTTGGTGCGATAGCTTGTATTGAAAAAGAAGATGGAACTTTAGCTTACTATAAGTGCAAAGAAGTCTTCAAAGGCCACAATAACGGCGGCACAATTACCGATAACAACGGAAATGATGTAACCAAAAAGGCAGATATATTAATGTATACGTGTTATAACGGATGGAAAAATATCTGGGTTACGTTGTGGTATGAAACCATATCGCCAGAGATTGTAAGACAACAAAATAGTTTTATTACTAGCGTCGAAAATGCTCTAGATAAAATGCTGTCAACAATGAATGATAACCCTGTAAATTGTACAAGTGAATATGAAGAAATTGAATTAACGTTAGAATAAAATTTATACTCTTCATACATAATTATGATAACGGAGGCAAACAAATATGATTAGTACTTTACATTTATTATGGATTGTTCCTGTTTCTGTGATTGTGGGCATGTTTGTTATGGCCCTAGCTGTTGCGGCAGGAGATAAAAGGGAATAAACCCCACGATGGAGTAGTTTTATGGTGGGGGATGGTCCAAGTTTGGGCTGTCCCCTACTTTTTTATGGGTAAAAAGGAGTGAGATTTATGCGAGTTGCTGGCGTGGATGCAAGCACAAAAATGTCGGGCGTGGCAATTATGTCTGATGGTGTACTTGAGCGCTATTTATTAATTGATTTACATAAAGAAAAGGATGCAATGAAGCGCATAAAAGGTATGATGATACAGATTTCCGAGATGCTAGATAAGTATCAGTTGGATAAGGTGTATATGGAAAAATCCATATGTAAGGGCGGCAATGTGGATACCACCCAAAAATTGAGTTATTTGGCCGGTGGAATTATGTTTTATTGCGTTCAAAATGATATTGAATTTGTGAACCCATTACCGCCTGAGTGGCGCAAGAAAATTGGGTTGAGGCAAAGCTCGAAGGTTAAGCGAGAAGAATTAAAGGCTGAGGCTATTTATGCTGTTAAGAAAGAGTATGGCCTGGATGTAAATGATGACGTATCGGAAGCAATTTTGCTAGCTCGTAGCGCCTTTGATTTGCCACAGATTGAGGTTTCTGAAGACGATTTATGGTTATGACAATGATGCCGTTATTGCGGATTGAGTATATAGAAAATTTTAATTTAAAAAGGAGATTGGAACTATGAAAATTAATAAGTTTGTTGAAATGTACAAGGATAACCAAAACATTAATATTGAAGAACAACTAGAAGTTGTTAAATATGTGAGCATTGCTTATAAAAGAGAACTTGCAAAGCTTGTTTTAGAGAATTGCACTTCTATGGTTGATGGCGAAATTCATATGGACTCTGTTGAGAGATATATTTTGTTTACTATAGCAGTTATTTCAATGCATACTAATTTGGAATTTGTTGATGAAAATGACGATGAGTATGATGCTATTGATAGTTATGACATGCTATGTGATCATGGATTGCTAACAAAAATCATAGACACATTTGCCGAGGATTACGCGGCATGCAATGAAATCTTGAACATGATGACAGCCGATCTGATGCAAGATAATATGACTATCGAAAAGACTTTATATAAATTTTTAGATGGTGTTCAGGACACACTGGATGCAGCTATTTATTCGTTGGTTGATAAGTTTTCTCCAGAAATGCTTGGAGATCTTCAATTAAATCAAGATAATTTGTCCCAGCTTTATAAACTATTAAAGAAATAATGTTGATGAATGGAGGTCTGGGTTCAAATGGATATTAATGTGGATGATTTTGTTGAGAAAATCTTTAAAGACGCAAAGAAAAAAGTAGAAACAGATCTCGCATTTATCAGCGCTCAGGCGAAACAAGATTTCGAAACTGAAGCAAGACGAACTGTCATGGAGTACTATGCGCATTATACACCCAGAGTCTATGATAGAACGGGCAATTTAAAAAAGAACGTTATAGACAATGAGCCATCTTTTTCTGTATTAAATGGTAAATCGAAGTACGAAGCGTGGATTAGCTTTAGTTCTGAGAACATGTCTAATTATAGTAGAGGAAGTAAGGATGCTGTTGTAAGTAATTTTATGGCCGGTATTCATGGCCGTCCAAGTATTGCTGTTGAGGATGATCCGGCAAAAAGCATCATGGAGAAATTTCAAAATGGTTATAAACAAAAACTTGATACATATTTTATTAGTCGTGGATATAGCGTGAAGTAATAGGGGGTGAGTATAATGCCAGATATGAATGATTATGTCTATGGTGTAGGCTTTAAACTTAATGCAGATTCGTTAAAACAAGCAAAAAATGATTTAAAGATAAATCTTGATGCACTATCTAAAATGGTGAAAAGTTATGGAAAAGTGCTAAAAATTGATCCAAATGCAGATCTTTCTAAGCTATTTGATGAGGTTAAGAAGGTTAAGGGCATTGTAGATTCCATTGATAATTCCGATGTGTCGTTTGGCAACTTTGTTGATAAAGGAACATTGTCTAGAATTGCCACTCTGGAGAATGGACTGAAATCTATAAGTGAAACTTCTGAGACTGTTGAAGCCAGTATTGCTGATTTGAGGAATGCTGTTTCTGAGGTTACGAGTGCATTAAAGCAGGCCGGTTCAATTAAATTCCCTGCAACATTTGATAATTTGTTTGCAGACAAGTCTCAAAAAGCAAATCAGCTCCAGGTTAAAGTTAAACAGTTAGAATCTGTAATGCAACATTTGAAAAATAGCTATAAGGAATTTCAAGATTCTTCTGATCAAAGCCTAGATGAAAATATTAGTCTTGGCGAAATATCTACATGGATTAAAGAATTCCAGATGCTACAGAAGAAAATAGCTGACGTACCAGAAACTGGACGCAAGCTGAGCGAACTGTATGCAGATCTTTTAAAGATTTCTGAACTCGGGCAGAAATTAAATATGGTTATTGGTTCCTCTGGCGGTCAAGATATTCTTAAAAATCTTGGCCTTGATTTGGACAGCAAAGATGGCATTGTGTTTAATGAGTTTTTGTCATCTATACCAAAACAAATTGAGAAGTTAATTGCCGATGTAACAAAACAACGGAATAAACTAAAACAAGAGTTAAACCAGTTAGGTTCAGCAGATTTGTCTTCTAAGGCCAAAAGAAGTTTGGGTGTTGCGGCAAATGCAGATGGAAGCAATTACACTTTAAGGGCTAAGATTATTCCTGATACAGATGAAGTATCATGGGCGAACACTATTAATGATACTATTAAAAATATAGAGCATAGATTGTCTCCAGTTAGATTGACGCCAACGTTCTCTAATAGCTCAAAAAATCTGCAAAAAGAAGTCGATGGCAATTTGGCTCAAATTAATCATGCAATTAATGTTGATTTGCAAGTGCATGATAATTTAACGCAATTTAATGAAAAAATTCAGCATATTGATGCTTCTATTAAAAATGCTAAGCAACAGCTAGAGAAAAATGGCAACTTTACTATTAAATTTGATTATGAAGAGGGCGGCAAATTTAAAGATACCGCATATCAAATTATTAACAAATTTAAGAAAATAGACGCTCATTTTTATGTGGCCAATGGTAAAACATTTTTAAAAGACATTGCTGGAATCAAAGAAAAAGCAAAAAAGGAATTTAAAGATATTCCAATCACTCTGGCCGTTGGCAACAAAGACAAAGTTCTTGAAAGTGTTCTTGATTTACGCAACGACATTAGTAAAAAGGTTGATAATATTGGTGTAAATCTTAATCTACAAAACGTGCCACAAGTAATACAGCAAGCGGCAATAATGCGCGATAGCATTGAGCAGTATTACGAAAATAATCCAATTGGCAACATTGCTGGTCCAAGTGGTATTGATGCTGACGCTAACAGTGCATCACGGAGTATTGTGGAGCTTTCAGAAAAAGCAAAGAAGGCACAGGAAGATGTTAATAAAATTAAAAGTGCATTAAAATCTTTAACTGAACTTGGATTTAAATCTCCAGACTTTTTAAATCTGGGGGCGTTTGATAAAGATGGTAAGCACATTAAGGGCTCCAAGGAACAAATTAAGCAGATCTTGCAAGGATACGATGAGTTGCGTGCAAAGGTGTACGCCAGCAAAGAAGAAATAGCTGCTACATATGGTACGGGTGAAGCTGGATATCAGGCATATCAAAGTGATTTGAACATGCTAGAGCAAACTGAGAACATGTTAAAACAAATTCTGCAGGGGCAAATCCAGTATTCTCAAAAGAGATTGGAGCTTGCTGAACAAACATTGGCTAAAGAAAAGCAAGTAACTCAAGAAAAGGCAAAGCAAACCACAAAAACTGTTCAGGATAACGCACAGTCTCAAACTGTTCAAGAAACAAAAAATAATCAGCAGCTCTCAATGAGCGCTGAGGAAGCGGCAAAAAAAGTTAGATCATTAAACGGCACTCTGTCGCAACAGAAAAAAGTCTTAAAAGATTTAGATGCACATGGCATAAATGCTGCTTCTTTCACAAAACTCGGAGAGTGGGATAAGGATTCTAAGAGCTTTAAGAAGAATTCTCAAGAGATACAAGAGTTATTAAAAAAATACAAAGAGCTGCAAAAGGCAAGACTTGCCGCTGGTGGCACAAAGGCTGTTGGTGAGGAAGCGTCTTTACGTGGAAAACTTGCTGCAATTTTGAAAGAGCAAAAAAAGCATGTGTCAGAAATTATTGCCGCAAACCAGTCTGAACTAGCGTCAGTTAAAGCGATAGCCAATGCACAGAAGCAAGCTAGAGCCAGTAAGCCAGACAAGCAGCAGTCAGCAAATACAAAAGCTGCTGTAGCTGAGCAAGACAAACTAAATAAAAAAATAAAACAGCAGCAACAAATATTAAATGATTTAAATAAAAAAGGTTGGCAGTCAAAATATTTTGCACAACTAGGTACGTGGGATAAGGAAACTCAAAAGTTCAAGAAAAATACCACGGAGATGCAGATTCTGATCAAGCAATATATGGATTTAAAGAAGGCCAGAGAAGATGCTGGTATTAAGTCACCTATTGCTGGTAGTGAAGAATTAAAGCTACGTGGCAGAATTGGCGCACTCTTAAAAGAGCAAAAGAAGCATATTTCAGAAATTATTGCCAAAAACCAAGAAGAGTTAAAGTCTGCACAAAAAACCGCAGACGCATATAAGCAAGCAGATGCGGCAAAAGTAGATACTGATAAGAAACCTGTGGCTAGCGCCAAGGGCGTGGAGAAAACCACTAATGCTGTAGATGAGCTTAATGCAAGCTTAGAGAAGGCAAAACAAGCGTTAAACTTGTTGCAGTCTGGTAAAATTGATGTTGTAAAATCTACCGGCCTTGGAGACATTAGCAAACGTATAGACGCATCTGGAATCAAACAAAGTTTGAACTGGATAGTGAATCGTTATAAAATTTTGTTATCCAAGAAAAAAGAGTTTGAAAAGGCTGGTGCAACTGGCTCGGATGAGTATGTGCGCAATGAAAAGCAAATTCAAATTTATGAACAACTACTGACTAATATTTATCAGGATCAATTAAAATACACCCAGTCTAGAATTGGTCAGCTTGAAACAGAAATCGCAAAAAGAAAAGAAATACTTGCTTTGCAAGAACAGCAAAGTAAAGCTGATGCTGCACAGCAAGCAAAGCCAAAGGAACAAAAGCAACAGCAAGCAAAGAGCGATGTTGCAGGCGAGAAAAAAGTAACGGGCCAAATTCCAAAGGACGCTTCTTCTGTTGTGAAACTTGATGGAGCAACGTTGAAGTCGTTAGCGAAGGATGCAACGTTAAAGTCTATTGATACAAAGTTAAGTAACATTTTAAGTGGAATTAAGAACATTAATGTAGAGCAAAAAAAGGATACGTCCACTGATAATATACATTATGTTACGGATGAGCATGGCAATCCAAAGTATATGTATCGTGGAATACATGATGCTTACGGCGGGTTGGTGTCAAATAGATATCATGGTGGTACTTTTAGTACCGACAATTTGGCGCTTGCCAAAGAATATGCTGGTCCTTCAGGCAAGGTTGAAAAAGTACGTTTGTCAATGAAGAACCCATTGGAAATAGATGGTGACGGAGCGCTCTGGAATCAAATTCAATATATTGGAAATAGGTCTGACGAAACAAGTAAAAAGCTTTATGAACTGATAGAGGCTGTTCAATTTTACAATTCAGAAATTGAAAGGTTAAAACAAATTTCTCCAAATTCTAAAGAATTAGAGCTTATACAAAAAGGACTTTTGCTTCCGTCTGATACGTCAGTTGGAAAAGATATTAAATATTGGACTCAAAAGAGAGACAAAGATCAGGCTGAAATTGATGTAATTTTTGCAGATTCAAACAATCCATATGGCAAAAAAACAACAAATGAGATAGTAGAAATTGCAAAGGCACAAGGATACGATGGCGTTATTTTTAAGAATATAATAGATAGCGCGACTGGTCAGGTTAAAGATATGTCTACTGTTATGGTAACATTTACACAGGACCAGATTCACTATATTGAAACAATACAGGTAACACTTGAAGAAGCAATTCAATCTTTTAAAAGTAGATTCGGCGATTTTATAGAATATGTTAATACAACGCCAGAACAAGTGCGTCGTGCCATAGAAAAAATGTCTGAAATGCGGAAAAAGCTTGATAGCGATGACATTACGGATGACGAATATAATTCCTTCATATCAAGCACTCCAATCGTTAAAGATTTCGATAAATTTGTTGATGCAACTGGTATAAATCCTGCCTATGTGGAAAATGCATTAACAACAGGTGATGTTGGCATACTTTCTGATAGCTTTTATGATATAGTAATATCAAAAATGCGTCAAGAATCACAAAAAATCGCAAAAGCATTTAACGTTCCTTCAGATCAGCTGCTAAACATGAATGAGCCAATTGCAACAACTGGCACACCTGGTGATGGTTTCAATCAGCAAATTGCTGCAAGCGCAGACAAAGCTACCAAGGAGCAAAGTGAGCTTAATGCTGAGCTTACAGAGACTACGCAGAAAGATGGCACAACTCAAGGAACTATCAATGATAGCATTGCTCAGGATGCCGAACGTGCAACTCAAGAACAAAGAGAGCTAAATAGTGAACTAGAGAACACGCAGAAACTCTCAAGCTCAGTTGTCACTCATGATAACATGACTGGCGATGTTTCAAAGATTGTTGATACCTATAAGTCTGATGATAAAGTTGATGAAACGCAAGAGATCTATAGCAAAGTGCGTCATGGTAAAGACAATCCTCCTACGTTCGAGCATACTGCTACTGTTACTAAGACTAATATGGAAGCGTACAATAAACTCTATAAAGACTACATTAAGTCGCTTTCAAAGCAATTAGAAATAGAGCAGAAAATTGCCTCAACCAATGGTCCTACTTCTAAGTTCCAAGAGGATTTGAAGGTTCAAAAAGAAATAACTGCTCAGCTTGAATCTCAGCTACAAAAGCACACTGACTTGTTTACAGAGCAATCCAAGCAAGCAGCAATGGCAGAAGCTACGAAAAATGCAAATCAGGCCACGGCAACAAGCAATGCTAAGGCAAGCGATGCGGCAATTAACAAGCAAATCAACGCCATTAATAAAGCAGTGGAGAGTGCACAGCAAACATATCGTGACATGAGTACTAGCGTCAATGAGCTGTCAGCATCTACTGCCTCTCCAATTAAAGAACAATTTGTAGAATATGAGCGCTTGTTGTCCAAGTTGAAAACTGCGCAACAAGATATTGCTAATAATCCACAGCTGTTAAGTGATGAGAGCTATGCTGATGGATTAAAGCAACTATTGTCCCAAATTGACAAAGCGGAAAATAGGTTTAATGTGCTAAACCAATCTGCGACAGAGTTCGCGAAAAACATCAGAAGCGCAAACGATATTAAGATCATGGATGCGAAGACATTCAATGCAAAGAATATTACTCAAATGCATGATGAGATGCGCAATTTTGCAAATGCAGCTGGCTTTGGCGAGGCAAAGTTGCTTGGCTTTAATGATGCCAATCGTACTGCAACTTTTGAAGTAAAGAACGGCCAGGGCCAAGTGCAACAATTGACAGTTGCGTACAATCAGGCTACAAATGCGCTTGGCAGATATGTTTCTAAAACTACTGAAGGAACTTCTAGATCGCAACAGTTTTTTGATGGTCTGAAAAAGAGCTTTGGAAATGTTGCAAGATATCTTGCGTCGTTTGGTAGTATTTATGAGCTATTTGCTGTTATTAGACAAGGTGTTACGTACGTTCGCGACATTGATGCTGCGCTAACAGAACTTAAAAAGGTTACAGATGAAACTGATGCATCTTATGATAGATTCTTACAGAATATGTCCAAGACTGCTGGCGTTATTGGTAGCACAGTTTCTGAACTAACACAGATGGCTGCCGAGTGGTCGCGTTTGGGTTATTCCATGAAAGAAAGCGCTCAGCTTGCAGAGAGCACGGCAGTTCTGCTGAACGTATCTGAATTTAGCGATGCTACCGAAGCGTCTGAGGCGTTGATTTCGACAATGCAGGCGTTCCAATATACTGCGGATGAGAGTCAACATGTGGTTGACATCCTCAACGAGGTCGGAAATAACTACGCCGTCTCATCCGATGGTCTAGCAGTAGCACTACAAGATTCAGCAAGCTCTTTAATGACCGCAGGCGCTTCTTTGGAAGAATCCGTGGCATTAATTGCAGCCGCAAATAAGGTAGTGCAGGATCCTAATTCTGTCGGTAAACAATATTGCCGACGTTAAAAGTGGCTATATAAGTCAAAATCCAGAGGTGGACAAGACTTAGGAAAGATTTATTAAAATTACAAAACATAAAAGATAGGTGGTGAATTTATGAGGGGTGTTCCAATAAAAAAGATATGTCCGCAATGCGGAAAAGAATTTGAATGTTTGAAATCCAAAGAAACTAAATTTTGTTCTTATGAATGTTATATTAATTCTAGGCACACCGGCACGGACATTGTGTGTGATAATTGCGGAAAAGTATTTTATCGAAGACAATATCATATTGATAGGCAAAAAGATAAAAATCAAAATAACTTTTGTTCAATAAAATGTCAAAAAGAATATTTACATAAGGTTAGATTTGAATTTAGAGAATGTGAAATTTGTGGTGTTCAATTTGAAGTTTCTAAACTAAGTAAACAAAGATTTTGCTCTGATGAATGTCAACATGTTTGGCAAACTAAAAATGTTGGCGAGTCAAATCCTCGATTTGAGTCTATTTTAACTCCATGTTCATATTGTGGGAAACCGCATTATGTTAAGCCATATAAATTTAAGGAGCAAGAACATTTCTTTTGCTCTAAAGAATGCAGACAGGTGTGGTATGCAGAGATATATAGTCAAACAGATGAGTGGAGGGAAAAGTCTCGAAAAAGAATTTTAGAGCAACTTAAAAACGGCTCAATGTCTTTAGACTCAAAACCGCAATTAGTTGTCAATGATATTTTGGATGATTTAAAAGTTAATTATGAAAGAGAAGTGGATTTTGAGTTTTTTTCAGTTGATAACTATTTAATTGACTATAATCTTATTATTGAGGTCCAAGGAGATTATTGGCATACCAATCCATTGAAATTCACATCGAATGTAACAAATTCACAATATGATAGAATCGGCAGAGATAAAGCAAAACATTCGTATATTAAAAACCAGTACGGAATTGAATGTTTATATTTATGGGAATCGGACATATTAAATAACAAAGAACTATGCCTCATGTTGATTAGTGAATATATTAAATATAATGGAGTTTTAGCAGATTATAATTCATTTAACTATTCGGTAATTAATGGTAAATTAATATTAAATGATAATGTTGTCGCCCCTTATTTTAGTATGTCTTCGGATCAATATAAACATTTATTAAATATGGCTATGTAATTTTAATAAAAATCCTCAGAGACTGTAATACCTGATATGGCAACACATCTGGTTTCGCCACTCACAATATATGTGAAGATACAGTCCGAACTTGCGATATAACCTAGTAATGAAACGCAAGAGATAGCCAGAAATGACTATCCGCCATAGAAATATGGTCAGTACACTTAATAAGTGGAAAGTAACAGATTGAGTGCATTACGTACTATCTCTCTAAGACTACGTGGTACTTCCGTCGAAATCTTAGAGCAAATGGGAGAAGAAACCGAAGGTGTTATCGAAAGCACCAGCAAACTACAAGAAAAAATTAAATCCTTAAGCGGCGTAGACATTCTTTCTACCAGTGGAGATTATCGCAACCCATATGAAATCCTAAAAGACATCGCCGAAGTTTATGACGATATGGAAGGTATGGACCAAGCGGCGCTTATCGAACTTATCGCCGGTAAGAACAGAGCCAATACACTTGCTGCGATTTTAACAAACTTTGAAGACCTTGAGGGCGCATACGAATCCGCACTAGACGCCGAAGGGTCAGCTATGCGTGAAAACGCCGCATACCTAGACTCCATTCAGGGTCGTATTGATTTGTTCACCAACGCAGTGCAAACCATGTGGATGAACTTTATGAATGATGATGCTGTAAAGTTTGTCGTTGATTTTGGTACTGCATTGGTTAAGTTGGTTGATACTATTGGCGTCATCCCAACTGCCGTTGGTGCGTTTGCTGCATTTAAGTTGGTTGCAAAGAGCATTAGCAAAGACTTTGCGGATGTTGGTGATGCACTGAGAGAAGCAATGAATATCTCTGACACAGAGGAAGCGGTGTCTGAAGTCGCAGATGCTGTAAAAGATCATATCGATGACGTGACACATGCACAGCAAGAAAATGCTGAAGCAAAGGAAGAACAAGCCGACGCAACCATGGCAAATGTTGCAGCAGAACAAGCTGAAAATGCTGTAGATCAGGCTAGTGCTGTGATTGAGGCCCAGGAAACTGCACAGATTGACAATAACACAGATGCTCAACTGCGAAATATGGATGCGAATGTCCAAAATGCTGCATCAGACGTGCAGGATAATGGATTGGACGCATCCGGTGCTGCAATTGAAGCGCAAGAAACTGCACAGATTCAAAAGAATACAAAGGCTACAATTGCAAATACAATAGCACAAAAGGCAGGTCATGCTGTCAAAACTCTTGGCAAGGGTCTTTTGTTTGGATTGAGCGCTAGCGTACTGACATTACTAGCAGGCAAGCTTATGAGTGTTATTGATGATGCCATTCATGCAGAAGAACGCGCAATAGAAAGAGCAGACGAAGCATTAAATAAATATCGCGATGATCAAAAAGAACTAAAAGATCAAAAGAAGACGGTCAATGAACTGGCCGATTCTTATTCACGTTTATCTGGCGGTGTAAACACTTTAACCAATGATAATATTGGTTTGACAGTAGAATCTTATAACGAATATCTTGATGTTTGTAATAAAATTGCCGACATGTACCCTGAATTGGTGCAAGGTTATGACGCTCAGGGCAATGCAATACTTAATCTGCAAGGCAAAGTAGATGGGCTTACAGCGTCATATATTAATGCACAAAAAGAAGCGGCAAATACGTTGTTAACAGAACAGAATAAGAAAGATGTTTGGACCAAATATACAGGCGGGGCTGTTGTTGGGAAATGGGTTGAAGATGGAACATATTATCGCGACTTAACGCTACAACATCAAAAAGATGTACTTAATGCCATACAATTAATGACCTCGAATGAGTTAAACCAATTGTATGGACACGCCAAAGATGGCGAATCAGGTCAGTATGATGTAATAAGAAACAAAATGAAAGAGCTGGGCACTTATGTTAACGATAATATATTGTATGCAACAGTACAACAGACACTTAATGCTGGGAAGTACAGTCCAGTATATGACTCTATAGATAATTATGCAGAGTATGTTGACAAGAAGATGACGGAGGTAAATCAAGCAATTTACGATAGCGTAAGCGGCATCCAATCTGCTGTCTCTGCTAACCTTATCTTTAATACAAAGTATAATGACAAAAATTTTACTGAAGAGTCTAAAGAAATTGTTAAATCAATTATTAATAACATAGACCCAAATATGATTGCTAAATCTGACACCGATAGTCTAGATGCATTTTTAAATTGGTTCTCGACAAATGTTGTTCAAAAAGTAGCAGATAACCAGGAGATGTATAGCGGCCTTACGAGTGTTTCTGATAAAATGGCAAAAGCAATATTCAACAAAGACAACGCTGCGTTCACAACTGCCCAAACTGAATTCCAGACAATGATTAAAAACTGGGTTGATGAAAGCGGCAATGTTGTAATCGACCCAGAAGCAGACGTCGTTACTCAATATTTCCAGAAGTTTGCGAAGGACATGCAAAATCAGGCCAAAAATTACGAAATTCGTATAGACATTCAAACCGATTTTGATTCAAAAAAGAGCATCGACAAAGCCATATCTGATTATACTGGCAATGCAAAAGAAGAAATCCAAAAGGCTATTGATGGTCTAAAGCTTGAAGACGGCGCTTCAATGGCCGACATATATGGTACTGTGAGTGTCAACCTGGATTATAACAAAGACGGCAAGACAAGATCTGACGAAATAGAAGATATATATAACGACTATCTTAACTATATCAATAATGATGTAGAAATGCCGGACAAGTGGTCTGATGAACAAACTACATCTATAGCCGCGCTTCATGCTGTTGCGCAATTATACGGAACAGACCTTGACACTATTATTGCAAAGCTTATTGAGTTAGGTTATGCCTCTGAATCACTTGACGATATTAAGTTTTTTGACCTTAGTTCAAAGACAACGAATGAATTCGTCGATAAATTCCAAGAGGATATCGAGAAAATTCGTGATGCATGGGAGTCATTAAACGGCGGTGACATGACCAAGTCTGATTTTATCGACCTGGCACAGGAATTCCCAAAGATCATGGAAGGTATCGACTTCTCTGACGACAACTGGATGATTCAGGCAAAGGAAAATCTAGAAGCGTTAAATAGCACTCTTATTGATGGAGACAAAGAGACGGATGGGTTTATTGATAAGCTCACTACAATGAGAGAGGCTATGGTCGCACGTGGTGCCAAGGCATCCGAACTTGCAATTGTAGATTCGTTCATCGCTTATGCAGAACAGCTTAGGAATTTACCACCAGTTGCCGATGAATTGCAAGCAAATACTATCACTGGTTTAACTGAAACCTATGAAAAATATAAAACTATCATGGCTGAAACCAATGAGGTTTTATATAATGGTCAAAAGGTTTCTGATGGATATTATGATTCCTTAAAGGAATATATTGATGACACTGACGCGTTAAATAAGTGCTTTGATGAAAATAATAAACAAATTGTTACTAACGTCGATGCACTAAAAGAGCTTATCGCGCAACAAAAAGAAGCAGATCTTAATAGTGTTAAACTAGCAAAGACCCAGGCGCAACTTGAATATTCCGAGCTTGTGCGTCAGCTTGGTGATAATACTCGCAACATGATGGTTTTCTCCGAAGAAAGTGATGCCGCAGCTGATTCGTTATTAGATCAAATTGGCACAATCAAAAATGCTATTAGTCAGTATCAGATGCTTGAAGACAGTTTGCTTGGCACAACAAGCGCATTTGAAAAGTTTGCTAAAGCACAAGAGCAAGATGAACAAAATACATATGGTGCTAGTTATGTTGAAATGGCTCAGACAATGTATGACGCCTTGTATAAAACTGGCGAGGTTGGTTCTGCACAATTCTGGGCAGCTGTTGAAGCAACTATACCCGATGATATTTATAAAAATTTGACACCTGGCAAAGATCAACTTACAGCTATTTCTGATTATCTAAATAAGAATGTATTCTCTACTTTAACGTTGGGTGAAGATTCATTCTCGATTGATTATACAGACATTGAAAACTTTGTAAAGAAAGCACAAAAAGCAGGAACGTTCTTTGGAACTGATGTCAAGTCCTTTGGTTTGTCTGCTGACTTTATCTATGGTCTTGAAGAGGGCGAAAATGCTCTAGAAGCCTTTGCAAAGAAAATGAACATGACTGTGCCGCAAGTATATGCTATGCTGTCTGAAATGGACAAGTATACCGCAGATGGCACTGGCTTATCAATGTTGTTGCAACTTGATCAAAGCACAACCGGTCAAATTACATATGCGACTAGTTTACTTGAAAGACTGTATACCGAAAGACAAAGACTACTTAAACAAGGTGCCGATAATAATATATTAAAGGCAAACGAGGCAGAAATCGCAAAATATGAGGCACAGATTGCAGGTCTGCAAAAACAGGCCACTGATGCTGTCAAGGCTTATGCGACTATTGACAATGCTTTGGCGAATACAAGCAAAAAGGTTCGTGAAGTTTTGCCGGAGGAAATTTGGAGAACAGAATTACAGCTTACTGGCGAAGAAACTGTTCAACAGGTATATCAGAAAATAAAAGATTATCAACTAGATCTTGAAAAGCCAACAGTTATGGAGCTTGAAATTGCAAAGCAAAATATTAAGGATGAGCTTGCTAGTATTATTGAAAGCGTTGGTGAAGAGAAGCTTAAGGCCAATGTTACGCTAAATAAAGATACTGGATTATATGAAGTCAATGATGGAACGTTAACCGTTGATGCATCTACATTACAACGATATGTAGACTTAATGAACGCATCGACATTCATTGATGGCTCTTTATCCAGTGCAATGTCTACCACTGAGCAGTTGTTAACTAATATCGACGCGAATGTGTCAAAAATGGCTGGAACTGATTCTGCTTCCAATGGCGACAACAAAGAAACTACACAAAGTGAACAACCAACTTCCGGTAAGATAACCGAGCCTACAACTGGGTCTAAACCTGCACCAAACCAGGCGTTGGCCGAGCTAACCTTGGGCACCAGCAAAGAGATTTCTGGTTTGATGAACGCTGTTATTGCAAAATCCACTGATATATTATCCAAGTCTCACCAAGGACGCACAATGAATATCTCGCAGAAAACTGCCTTTACTGAACTTGGTAAAATACATAAACAGGCTTCTCAATTACAGAAAGACCTACTTGATGGAAAAATATTTGCAGAAGATGCCGAAGCGCAATTGAGTCAGTTATATGCGAAGGCGAAGATATTTGAAGTCGAAATTCCTGTTACTTTTGATCCAGATTGGGCAACAGTAGACATAGATGAAGAGGGCGCAAAAGAGGCAGAAAGTATAACCGGCAAGGCCAACGTAGACTTAAATAATCGTCCGTTGGTGCCGTTTGACACACAGAATTTTGGTTCATGGGTGGATTATTATCAAGATGTGCTTAATAATGCAGACCAATATGGCACAGATTATGTTAATAATGTGAAAGAAGAATTGGATGCGTTAAAGCGTGGAGATAGTACTGCAACGGTATACTCTCAAACCTATTATAAGAGTGATTTTGGTCAGTTACAAGATGGCGAAAGCGACGCCGCCATTGTTGTTACACCAATTTTGCCAGATGGAACCGTATTGTCACCTGGCGACCTAGAAGCATATGCACAACAATTGTTGAACGGCGAAGAAATAGAACCAAATATTACTCTTGGGTTCTTTGATGGAGAAAATTTTGCCGCCGATGCACAACAATTTGCAGAAGGGCTACATCAGTCTCAAGCTGAACTCTATGGTCTTAGTGATGCAGCACAAAGCGCCACCTCTGATACAGCGGCTTTAATGGAAGTATACGCTTCCAATCGTGAGGCACTTGCTACTCTTGAGGCGATTGAAGATAAGACTTATGCACTCACTTCCGATGAGGCCATGGCATTTGGTATCCAATTGAATGAAGGCGAAATCCTAACTGTCGAGCAGCTCATTAATAGAATCAAGAGAAAGCAAGAGGAGCTAACATCGTCGGGTCTGTGGAATCCAGAGCAGACAGAAGAAACATCAAAGGCAATCTACACATACACGGCGCTGGCAGAGCAGCTCACTAACTTCAATGACATGATGTCTCAGACTCAAGAAGTTATATCTGATGGTACAGAAGTTACACAGGCATACAAAGATTCCTTACACGAACTTGGTCTGACCAAAAATGAGATTAGTGCATGCTTTGAGGATAGCAATGAACTTGTTGTTACAAATGCTAAGCTATTAAATAATCTTGTTAAGAACTCAAAAAAGAATGTTGCCACAAATATTAAGTTAGCAAAATCTCAGGCGCAACTGAAATATTATAATCTTTACAAAGAAATGTCTAAGTATACTGATGGAACAAGGGCTATTGATTCTGCTACGCTCAATAACATCAATTCTTTGTATAGTCAGATGGGCGCATTGGAACAAACCATTGCTAAATACTCTATGCTCGAGGCCCAATTGCTTGGCGCATCAAATGCTTATGATAAACTTGCTGATGCTCAGAACGCAGACAGTGAGGTAGACTATGGCAGCAAAGCAGAAGAAATGGTTAATGTTCTTGCAAATGCGTTTAATACTGCTGAGCTTGGCACTCAGGCTGCACAAGTGGCAATTAAGGGACTAATACCTGAAAGTGAAATTGATAAAGCAAAAACTCTCGATGAACAGATGCAACAAATTTATGAGTATTTTACGACAGGCAAAGTTTCAAAACTATTTACTATTGAATTTGGTGATGACGGTAGTATTTCTAGCGTTGAAATGACCAAGGAAAACGTCGAAGCATTTACAAATGAATTGATTGCAGCTGGTGACGTATTCCATGGAACTTGGGACGAATTTACGCTAGATGAGTCAATTACAAACTTAGACGACTTTGCAAAGAAGATTGGTGTTACAAAAGAGGTTGCGTTTGCTTATCTCACTGAGCTAGAAAAGTATGATATTAATTGGCTTGGAGGAGATTACGAGACCTTACTTGACCAGTTAACATCTGGTGATTTAGAATACGCTATAGCAAAGAATTTACAAGATTTGGCCGACCTTGAGTATAAGGCAGCAAATGGAGAATTCGCTGGAGCTGATGGCGCGGCTCACTATAAGGCAGAGAAAGAAAGGCTTGATGCTATATATCAGGCAAATCAAGATGCGGCGCGAAAGACTATTGCAAATTGGCAGCAAGCAGCTGATGAAGTTGAAACCGCACAAACTGCCGTGAATGACGCCGAAAAAGCATTAAAGAATGCTAAGGCTCAAGGCCTTGACACTACACAGCTAGAGGCGGATCTGAAAACGGCAACATCCGATCTTTATGAATTGCAATTACAATTGGCACAACTTGAACAACCGACTGAAGTTATGCTGCAGCTTGCCAAAGAAGATATCGATGCGGAAATTGAAAATATTAAGGGTCAATTGGCAGAAGGTGTTGAAATTACCGCTGTTATTACACAAGATTCTGAAACTGGCAAATGGACTGTAAAGAACGGTCAAACTCATTTAGATGCAGATACCGCTCAAAAACTTGCGAATCTATATAATGAATCAACAAACCTGAATACTCTTTTGACAAGCGGTATTACGACTACGGAATCTCATCTTAGTAATATTGCGACGACAGTATCCGGTATTTATTCCTTGTTAGGTGGTAAAACAACGTCTGGTGAAAATAAACCGACAGAACAAGAAGATAACGTCGAAAGTACTAATGCTGGCGTTAGCACAGATAATGTTGGTCAGCCATATAATGACCCTGCATATGCTACCGGTGGTGGTAAAGAAGAGGATAAGCCGACTGATTCGAGCGAGTCGGCATCTCAAATAGCTGATTTAAACGCAAAGCTCAAAGAAGCCCAAGATAATGTAAGTCAACTTGAAGCATCCATTGAAACATTAAAAACAGAGAAAACGGCTCTTGAAGCTGATATGGATGCGGCTAAAGCCGAAGCTGACACAGCAATCTCCAAGTTAACTGAGGAAAAGACGGCTGCAGATGAAACAATTGCTAAGCTAACAGAAGAAATAACAGCATTAGAGACCTCGATGAATACAGCTAAGGCTGAGTCGGACGAAACTATTGCTAAGTTGACATCAGAAAAAGCAGAATTAGAAGCATCGATTGAGCAATTGAATGCTGCACAAGCAGAAGCTGATAATACTATAGCACAACTTACTTCCGATAAAGCTGCACTTGAAACATCTATTGCCAATGCCAATGCCATGATATCTCAATTAGAGACAGAAAAGTCAGAGTTGAATGCGGCAATTGCTGAATCCGAGGCTAATATCGAGGCGTTGAAAGCAGATAAGACCGAAGTAGAATCCGACTTGGCACAAGCAAAAGAAATGCTATCACAGACTAAAGCAATGTTGGAGGAAGCACAAAGCGCTTTAGAGGTAGTTAATAATGATTTGGCAACTGCTAATAAATTAATTGCTAGTTTGACTGCTACTAATCAAAATCTTGAATCTCAAGTTACTGATCTCAGCGCACAGCTGAATAGCGCCAATTCGTCTCTGGCTAATGCTCAAGTTGAAAAGGCAGCCGCTGATGCCACAATTGCAAAACTTGAAAGCGCTTTGTCTGATGCAGAAGCAACTATTGAAGAGTTGTCTGCAAAAACAAGCACTTCTGAGTCTGAGTCTAAAACTTCAGAAGACGATGAGGAGGAAGATTGGTCTTGGCATGGTAGCCTTAACGAAGAAGATCGTAAAAAATATGTTGTTGAAGCTGATGTTGATACGACATCTGCCGATGCCGCAATAGATGAACTGGGCGAAAAAGTAGAGACTGCTTTAGCACCACCAGATCCTTTGTTATTAAATAGCGAAAACTTTAATATAGACACTTTGAAGAACAGCCTAGACCAACTCGGAGTCGCGTACACAGATACTATTGGTAGATGGTTTGATGGAAAACGCGAATTGAAGATTAATTTGCCAGATCTTGTTTCCGAGTTACAATCTCAAGGTTGGACTGAGACAGCTATACATTCATATTTGAGCCAATTGTTATCTATGGATCTCGGCGATTATCTTGTTTTTACGAGCGAGCCACTTCCTGCATTAACTTGGGTTGATGAATTAATTGGTAAATTGGGAGATGTTCCTGAAGAAGAGCAAACAGACTACAAGATTACTGGTGACGGCGAAGGCGACGTTAGTAATATTGGCACCGAATGGTCAAATGTGCCAGAAACAAAAACGACTCATTATACGATCTATAAAACCACTATCGAACAAACCAAGAAAAGAGGAGGCCTATTAGGTGGACTAATGAGCCTTTTTAACTTTGCTAACGGTACAGCGCATGCTCAAGGTACGGCACATAAGGGTGGTTCCTGGGGAGCGCAAAAGACCGAAACAGCTCTTACTGGCGAACTTGGACCGGAACTGCGTGTTCGTGGAAATAGATGGGAACTGCTTGGAGAAAATGGCGCGGAGTTTAATGAAGTCCGCAAGGGCGACATTATCTTCAACCACAAACAAACAGAAGAACTTCTTGCAAATGGTTATATAACTGGTCGCGGCAAAGCTTTTGCAGAAGGAACTATTGGTGGTTCTGCGTTTGCTGGAATTAACACATGGGATGATGCATACAAATCTGTAAACAAAGCATATTCTAACAAAGGTGGAGAAGAGCTTGCGGGAGCCGTGTCTGGGGCGGCGGATGATATCTCTGATGCGGCAGATGAATTCCGCGAAGTATTTGATTGGATCGAAGTTCGCCTCGAAGAAATCAATGAACGTATCGGTCTAAAGAGCGCAGAATTAGAAAATGCCACAGGTGCATCTGCGAAAAATGCAGTTATTGACGACATGATCGACCTCAATAAAGTGCTATACGATAACTTAACTGCTGGAGCAACCAAATATCACACGTATGCTCAGAAATTACTGGCGAAAGTTCCACAAGAATATCGCGATGCTGCACAAGACGGTTCAATTGCCATTGAAGAATTTGTCGGAGAAGTTGACGAGAAAGCTTTAAATGCCATTCAAGAATATCGTGAATGGGTGCAAAAGGGTGCGGATGTAACTCAGCAGGCCGAGGAAGCCTTGACTGAAATTTCCAATCTTGCAAAACAAGCAATTGATAATATCGCGCAGGAATATGAAAATAAAGCTTCTATCCCAGGTATTGTTATCGAACAACTTGAGGCGTACAATGCGTTGATTGAAACGACTCAAGGTGCGGAATCTGCAAAGATTTACGAGGAAATGATTAAAGAGAATAACAAGCAGATCGGTATACTGGCAGAGCAGCGTCAAAAGATGCAATCCGAACTAAATGCTCAAGTTGAAGCTGGTAATATTAAAAAATATTCTCAGGCCTGGTATGATGCAGTTGGCGAAATTGCGGCAGTTGATACCGAAATACTTAACCTCACTGCCGACACAGAGGATTATCGAGACACAATCAATGAACTTCATTTGGAACATTTTGAGAATTTAATTAGTCGTTTTGAGGCAATTTCCGACGAGGCAGAAAATCTAATTGATATCCTGAGTAACAAAGACCTTGTTAATAAGGATACTGCCGAATGGACAGATGAGGGTATTACTTCTCTCGGTCTATATGCTCAGAAGATGGAAGTCACAGAAATGCAGGCCAAGAAGTACAATGATGAAATCCAATACCTCAACAATAACTGGAAGAAACTTGGTTATACAGAGCAAGAGTATATTGAGAAACTAGAAGAGCTCAAGAACGGCCAATATGACGCAATTAAGTCCTACAACGATACAAAGAAAGCTATTGTTGACCTAACCAAGGAAAGAGTAGACGCAATCAAAGAAGGTATTGAAAAAGAAATCGAAGCGTACGAAGAGCTTATCAGCAAGAAGAAAGAAGAATTGGATGCCGAAAAAGACCTATATGATTTCCAAAAGGGCGTTGCAAATCAACAAAAAGAAATCGCTGATATCGAACGTAAGCTTGCCGCACTGTCTGCGGACAATTCTGCATCAGCCCGTGCAAAAAGAGCGCAGCTTGAAGCGGAACTTGCAGAAGCGCGTCAAGAGCTAGAAGATACATATTATGATCGTTCTGTAAGCAATCAACAAGAAGTTTTAGATAAAGAACTTGAAGCGTTCCAAGAAGAAAAAGACATGGAAATTGAGGGTTGGGACAAGTATTTAGAGGATACAGAGAAAGTAGTTGCTGATGGTCTAGCAACTATCCAAGCCAACACCGATGCTGTCTACAACATCCTGAAAGATATGGGCGAAGAATATAGCCTATCCATAGCAGCCGCATTAACCTCTCCTTGGAAGTATGGCGAGGACGCAATTCAAAGCTACTCTGAGAAGTTCAAGATGGATATGAGCAAAACCGTCGAAGAGTTAAGAGAAATTGCAGCAGAACACAAAAAGCTTATTGACGAAATTGAAGCTCATGGCAGTAAAAACACCAATACTGTCAATGGTAACGTTGAGGGATATCAAGAGGCCACATACGTACAACCAGTACAACCACCAGAGGAAAAAGAAGAAAACAAACAAACACAACAGCAAAACGTAACACCTCCTAAAAAGGGTAGTAGTGTAAAAGTTAAAGTCGGTACAACACACTGGGGCGCAAAGAGCGGTGGCAAAAAGATGGCCGATTTTGTACCTGGCAGAACATACACTGTTTCCAACGTTGTTGGAACAGGTGCTAATGCTCAGATTTTGTTAAGCAAAAAGGATCAAAATAAAAAGTCTGCGACTTATGGCAAGACTGTGTATATGGGCTGGATTAACCTAAAAGACCTTGAGGGTTATGCGAGCGGTACAACTGGTGTTAAGAATAGTCAATTTGCCTGGATAGATGAACTTGGCGAAGAGCTTGTTATCAGGCCTTCTAATGGTCGTATGACTTTCATGGAAAAGGGCACTGGTGTTATTCCTGCAGACCTTACTTCGAACCTTATGGAGTGGGGTGAGCTAGACCCGTCTATTATGCTTGAACGTAATAAACCCGTTATTAACGCTCCTCATATTACCAATAATAATATGGAGATTAATATGGAAATTTCAGAGGTCGTGCATATTGACACTGTTACAAACGATACAATTCCGAACCTCACAAAGGCAATTGAGAAACAAATGGATAAGTATATGAAGAATGTTAATAATAATATTCGTAAATATGCTAGATAACACAAATAAGAGGGCGGTCTAATCAACCGTCCTCTTATTTTATATTCTTAAAAGAAAGGGAGTGAAAATTATGTCATCATATCATTCGAGTTTTACCTATAATGAAAAGAATAGCGCCAAAGATTATGGATTGATCATAGCTGCTTTTGAGCCGGACAATGGGTTTACAGATTCGTTTTTATCCATGGAGAATGTTAGTGATCCATATTTTGACGGTACTAAAAAATTTAATTATGGTAGTAAATATAATTCGTCTGCTGAGATTCAAATTACGTTAATAAAAAAAGACGGCACTGATATGACAGTAAATGAATTTAGATCACTCGCTAAGCGATTCACTGGCGCAAGAGTTGATTCATGGCTTGATATGTATGTTGGAGATAGTGAAAAGCGTCCTCCAGTTTATTCTTTTTTAGGTAAATTTACAAACCTTGAACATTATAAATTAGATGGAAGAATTATTGGTTGTAGATTAACTTTCTCGTCTGTATCTCCATGGGCCTATTCGGTACCAAAGCATTTTGACTGCTATGTGCGCCAAGATTTATGTGTTGTGGAAGACGGAGTTCTTAAGAGAGATAGTCAATCTTTGCTTGTTAATAATGGCATATTGCATGCAAGTACTGATGGAGAAATTATTTTTAAGATGGAAAGCGATGGTACTCTTTATTTGGATAATTTATACCAGCAACAAATAGATAATGAATCTGACGACCTTTATACTTATATTTATCTCGATATTGATTATATAAATGAAAAGTCTTCTTATTTTTCTATTAAAAATATAACACTAGGGGAAGAATCTATTGTTACTGATATAAGTGCAAATGAAACTATATCACTGAGTGCAAAACAATTTATTACATCAAGTATACCAAATAAAATTTTCGGGCATACTTTTAATTTTGTGTGGCCAAGACTTAAGCCCGGTGATAATAATTTTATGATTAAAAGCGATGGACGTGGGCTTGCACGTTTTACTTATAGATACCCAATGAAAATAGGAGATTGCGCTATGGATGTTAGTGTATATGGAGGCGGAATCGGATGTTGTGAATGTGGCGAAATTCCTCCTTATAATACTGTTAGATGGGAAGATATTATTGGATCTCCGACAACTCTCGGTGGATATGGTATCACAGACGCTTATACTGCAAACGAAGTTGATGCAAAGTTTGATAACATTGAATGGAGCGATATTAATAACACCCCTGCAACCATTGAAGGATATGGCATTACTGATGTGTATACCAAGAATGAAATTAATAGTGCGCTGTCGAATGTTAAGGTCAAGTGGGAGAATGTTGAAAATACACCTACTACCGTTGGTGGCTATGAAATTTCCGATGCCTATACTAAGTCTGACGTATACACTAAGACCGAGATAGATGATAAGATTGATAACATCGAAATTTCTGGCGGTGGCGGTGGTAATACCACAATCGACGAAGAAGAACTTAATAGTATGTTGAACGACATACTTAGTTGATAGTAGTTTAAGAAGGGAGGGAGATACTTGAGGCTCCCTAAGGATATTTTAACCGGGACCATGACAAGGCCTCGGTTGTTTTTATGTGAAACTGATAAGACAAAAATCTGTATGCTAGAGCCAATTGAAATGAGTGGTTCATTTAAGTTTAATGCTTATTCAGATCTGACATTTACTATTGGGCGAACGTATATAGATATGATAACTGGCGAGACGCAAGTGAACCCTTTTTACGATAAAATTGAAGCTTTGCGTCTTGTGTATCTTGAAGGCTTTGGTTATTTTGAGATTCAAGATCCAGAGATTGTAAGTGATGGAATACGTGAGGTTAAAAATATTACCGCATACAGTTTGGAATACTCATTGTCACAGAAGTATTTGGAAGAATTTTATATCAATACTGGCGAAAACAATTCAGTCGAAGTTATGTATTCCGAAAAAAACGGTACTCCGTTGATTCCAGTATCGCTATATAATATCGGGAACAAGAATTTAAGTTTGTTAAACTTGGCATTAGAAAAGATTTACGGATGGAAGATTGGGCATATCGATACGTCGTTGCGCACAATGACACGAACGTTTGAAATTTCCAGGGCATCTGTTTATGACTTTATTGTGCAGGATATATGTGGAAACTTCAATTGTTTTGCAGTATTTGATACAGTTGAAAACACAATTAACCTTTATGCGGAAGCACTGATCACCAAACATATTGGAGACGGAGAATCTACGACATTTAAAGTTGCTCCTGCTTATGGGCAAATTGGCGCAGTGTCTGTTGATGGTTATAGAACAACTAAATATTCATACCATGTTAATGCAAATGTTGGTTACTTAACTTTTGATGAGCCACCTGCGGATGGCGCTAGAATCGAAATTACAGATGGCGACCAAACCGACTGGACAACTGACGTCTATGTTACATTTCAGAATCTTGCGCAAGAAGTAAATATTAGTTATAGCGCGGATGATATTAAAACGGTTTTAACTGTCAAAGGTGCAGAGGATTTAGACATTCGTGAAGTTAATATGGGGTTGCCATACATCGTAGATATCTCATATTATTATACTGTTGACTGGATGGGTCAAGAGTTATTTGACGCATATACTAAATATATCAAAAAAAGCGGTGCGTATAAGGATGAGTACACAGAGAACGCAGAAAAAATACTAAATTTGCAAAACGATATTAGCTTTGCTGAGAATAGGACATCGCTTGGATATGGCATTGATAGTAGCGTTAGCGCAACAACAGTAGGTACATATTATGTTATTAGTGGTGGCAGCTATCCCAACTATCATTTTACAGAAGTGTCATTGCCATCTGATTACAACGCTAATACTACATACTACAAATTAAACGGTGTTAATGTTACGGAGGAAAAGGTACATACCTTATATTCTGCTGTGCGTAAATATTTTATTGATACGCATGGAGAGATGGAACCAGAGATTCAGGACATAGCTACACGAGATAAAACATGGGAAGAACTGCTTGAAGAACTAACAGAACAATTTGAATTTGTGGAAAATGAATTCAATACACTCAAGGCTGCATTAACACCAAACGCAACCGTCAGCAAAGCAACATCTGCCGTTAGAACGTTTTTAGATTTAATTTGGACTGAAATGGGAAGAACTCCATTAAAAACATTATTTTTAACACCATATGAATCTATTGAAAAGACGAACAAAGAAGCAGGGTATAATGACAAAAATAGTGAACATTATTGGTTCTATTATCCTGTAACGATTATGCTAGGCTCATTAAACGAAGCAATCAAAGAACGTGATGAAACTCTTGATACGTTGAATGCAGATTTAGAAAAAAGACAAACTTCCAATGCAGAAATTGCAGACGAAATATCTATATCTAACAACTTTACTCCATCCCAATTGGTTCGATTGAGTTCTTTTTTTCGCGAGGATGAATATGTAGACGACAACTTTGTGGAAACAAGCGTAGACACAATTGAAACTTTAATAAAAACAAAGCAAGAACTCCTTGAGTGCGGCAAGATTGAATTATCTAAATTGTGTGAACCAAAACTTGCGTTCTCAATGAGTATGGCAAATATCTATGCTCTTCCGGAATTTGAACCAATTATTGACCAATTCCAACTTGGTAAGTTAATTAATGTTGCAATTAGAGACGATTATATTAAGAGAGCTAGATTGCTTGCAGTTGATATTAATTTCGATGATTTTTCAGATTTTACATGTGAATTTGGTGAATTAACTAGTTTGCGTACACAATCAAGTATTCATGCAGATCTTCTGGCTAGTGCATTATCTGCTGGCAAAACTGTTGCAAGCCACTTGTCTTATTGGAACAAAGGTGCTGACATGGCAACTTCTACTGATTTAAAAATCCAACAAGGTTTGTTAAGTGCAATTGGAGGACTTTATACATCAGATCAAAGCGTTACCATTGATGATAATGGTATTTTGTTAAGAAAAGTTAATGAAAATGGAGCATTTGACCCACATCAGGCATGGTTAAAAAACAATACTATTCTTCTCAGTGATGATAGTTTTAAAAACGCAAGAACTGGTCTTGGTGAGTTTGAGATTGACGGACAAACCTTCTATGGAATTTTAGCAGAAGCTATGTTTGCCGGTTACATTGAAGGCAGTAGAATTGTTGGTGGTACAATTGATATCGGTAATGGCACATTCACTGTTGATGAAGATGGCAATGTTAAAATGAATGCAGCGTCCATTTCTGGTTACGTGACTAATAATAAGCTGGATACGGTGGAAGATAATTTATCCGCCAGAATAACTGTTGCAGAAAATGGAGTTGAAACTAAAGTATCTAAAAATGCAATTATATCTACGATTAACCAAAGTGCGGAAAGTGTTACGATAAACGCTAATAAAATTTCATTGGCCGGTAAAAAAATCAATTTAACCAGTGACAATATTGCAATTGCTTCAACCAATTTTAGTGTTACAAAAGACGGCAAGATTACTGCAAATAGTGGTACTATTGGTAGCTGGAACATTGGCAATATGGAGAATTATACGGAAAGTATTTATTCAACTTATTGCTCCTCCTCAACACCGTCATCGACTAATCCAGAGTATGCAGTCTTTTTACGTGGTAAAGGTGAAGAAAATACCATTGCCATTGGCGTCAAAACTAGAAAATCATCTACAACATCTTGGAACGATGCAGATACTCCTTTCTATGTGCGTAAAGATGGTTATGTTAAAATGACCAACGCCCATATAACAGGAACGGTTATTGCGCAAGATGGAACAATTGCTGGATATAATATTGGCCCTGGTGGTAGCTACAATAATGCAATATACAAAAGAGTTCAAGGTGATAATGTCCACTATGAAGTTGGTATGAAGGCGTCTAATGGTGATACGGATTTAGCGTTTTATGTAAAGAAATCTACTAATAGCTGGGACAGTTCATCTAATGTTTTTTATGTTAGAAATAATGGTCAGTTATATGCTGAAAATGCAGTAGTAAAAGGCGAAATAGAATCGTCTAAAGGTAGCATAGGTGGTTTTGAGATCTCAGATATATATCTGCGCAGTGACATTACCAAGAATGGAACAAGATATCAAACATTTTTACAGGCTGCCGATGGAACTAATACTACAACAGCGTTTGCTGTAAGAACTTCAACGGATGATGGGTCTACTTGGAATTATCAAACACGAATTAATTATGATGGATCTGCTGTTATGAAAAATGCCAATGTAACCGGTACAATTACAGCTACTGCTGGTAAGATTGGTGGCTGTTCTATTGAGGATGGAGTATTAAATGTTAGCGCAGCTAATATTACAAGTGGAACAATCGCTAGCGCGCGTATACCAAATTTAAATGCAGACAAAATAACTGCTGGTACTCTTGATGTTGGTAGAATACCTAATATCTCTGCATCTAAAATTACCAGCGGCACCATTAGTACGGATAGGCTTGATGCATCTGTTATTACTACTGGCAACTTCTCAAGCAAATCATTGTCGACCGGTAATCTATCTGTTACAAATGGTGGCAATATCGGCATTTGGACCGTTAATAGCAACAATTATCTGTATGCAATTAGCGGAAATTATGGCGTGTCTTTATCAGCAACGTCTGTTTCGCATGGGCAAGGTGGTTCTGCTACATGGGTCAATATCGTTAAGGCTGGACAAAATGCGTCCGATGAAAGACTTAAAACAAATATCGTTGAATTTGATGATAAATTTGATAATATTTTTCATACATTAAAGCCTGTGAAGTTCGAATATTCGAAAGACTTCTTAGGTAAAGGTACACACTTTGGATATATAGCACAAGATGTTGTAAAATCATTTGAAAATGAAGGAGAAAGCATTGAGGACTATTCCTTTATCTATCAGTCAGAGATTGAAGATGACTCGGACGAGCAATATTATCAATTAAATAAGTCTGATTTCATAGCCTTAAATACGTGGCAGATTCAAAAATTGAAATCTCGCATAGAGGAATTAGAAAATAGACTAGAAGCATTAGAAGGGAACGATACAAAATGAATGAACGTGTAACAAAACCTATGTCGGTAGCGCGACATGAGTTAATCGATCAGTTGGTCGGTGCAATTAATAATTGCTCCCTACCGCTGTTTGTTATTGAATATATATTACAGGATGTTTTATATACGGTAAAATCTGCTGCCCAAGAACAATATAAAGTAGAATCTGAGCAATATAAGCAGCTGTTACAAGCACAAACTGGAACCAGTTCAAATAATGTGGAGTAAAAAGGCGAAAATATTTGAAATGGGTGATTAAAATGTTGGCTTATGCGGAATACCTTAATGTCCCAGCTAAGATGATATTCATTTTGGCTGCGGTCTTTTTAGGAATTCAAGTTATTGGCGAGATTTTAGAATTTAAGGGAAAGGTTGTCCCTGAATTTATTAAGATTCGCAAGTACTTTAAAAGAAAGAAAACAGAGCGTGAAACTTTGCGTGCACTTCCGGAAACATTACAGAGCGTACAAACACTTTTAGATAATGTGAACAAACATTATAGCGAAGACAATATTGCATTGCGTGATCAGTGGATTAAAGATGTCAATGCGAAACTAGAGGAGCATGACGGTTGGCGCAAAGATTTTGATGAAAAACTAGATAAGAATACTGATGTAACTTTGGCTATTATGATTGATAATAAGCGAACGGCCATTATAGATTTTGCGGCTCGTGTTGTCTATGAGAATGTACCTGTAACTCACGAACAGTTTAAACGTGCATTTAAATTGCATGATGAATACGAGGAGATTATCAAAGAACATAACATCACAAATGGAGAAATTGATATAGCTTATCGCATTATCACGGAAGCATATGAAGTACATTTGAAAAACCGCACATTTATTGAGGATGTTCGCGGGTATTAAGATGTAATGGAGGCGATTTAGAATGGCTTATGACGTTCAAAAATTACTTGATATTGCTCTTAATGAGGTTGGGTATCTAGAAAAAGAAACCTATGACCAGCTTGATGAGAAGACCGCCAATGCTGGTAACAAGAACTATACCAAGTATCAACGCGACCTTGCGAAGATAAGTTACTTTAATAGTTCTAAAAAGGGCGTAGCATGGTGTGCTGTGTTCGTTGCATGGTGTTTTGTACAGGCATTTGGCAAGTCTGCTGCATTAAGACTTCTGTGTCAACCTAGTAGCGGCAATTGTGGCGCTGGTTGCAATTCTCAAATGAACTATTACAAGAATAAAAAGAGGTTTTATACTGATAGCCCACAGGTCGGCGATCAGATTCTTTTTTGGTCTTCGAATAAAACTGAGGCATCACATACTGGAATAGTGTACAAGGTCGATAACAAATATGTTTATACTGTTGAAGGTAATACCTCTTCATCTAGTGGCGTAGTCGCTAATGGTGGAGCAGTTGCTAAAAAGAAGTATAAACTTACTAATGACCGCATCGCAGGATATGGCCGTCCTAATTATGGTGTTATAAACGCTTCTGAGAATCAAGACAGTGTTGAACAGGACAATGATACCGCACCAACTGTTATTTTAACTCCTGCATGGGTGCATGGAACTACAAGTGGAGCAGTTAACTATCGCACCAGACCAAGCAAATTAGCACCAAAGGTCGCTGGTATGCAAAAGATTAAAGAGGGCGAAGAAGTTGGCGTTAATACGGCCGATGGCACTTGGGCGTCTGTTGAGTATAAAGGATATAAGGGTTATATCATGGTTGAATTTTTGACATATGATAAACCGGCTAATGAGCAAGAAGAAATAATAGAAACATCTGATGTAACAACCGGTATTGCATGGGTAAATAGTGAGAATGGCATCGGCACGGGATATAGACAGCGTCCAGATGACTCTGCACCATATGTTATCGGTGCGACATATATTCCACATGGCGAACAAGTTAATATTAAGACTACAGATGGCACTTGGGCTGCAGTTGAATATCAAAATTATCGTGGTTATGTTCTTATGAAAGACTTAATGCAAGATCAAAAAGAAGAAACTGCGAAACCAGAAGTTATGCCTGAAAAAGAAGCCGCTGAACAACAGACTTATACTACTGTACAAGGCGATACATTGTGGAAGATATCCGCAAAGTTCCTTGGTGCTGGTTATAAGTACAGAAAGATTATGAAGGCGAATGGTATGAAGAATACAATTATTCGTCCAGGCATGGTATTAAAAATTCCAGAAGAATAATATTTAAGGGATCACACGTAATGTGTGGTCCCTTATTTTTTTACTTGTTCGTTTAATTTGTCATATAATATTTTATTTACCCATGAATTCATTGTTCGACCGTCTTTCTTTGCAGCGATTTCAATTTGTACTTTCATGCTAATAGGTACTCGAAGAGTAAGAGTATCAGTTTCTTCTTTTTTCATTTTATCTCCTCCCCTTTCATTATATCAAATGGAAAAAGTGAACACAAATGCTTACAGTGATTTAAGAGGGGAAAGCGATGAATAAAATTGGCGTAATGGTCTATAATATAAATACCATTTCATCATCATGTTATACCCAAAATTTTAGGAGTCGCCATTACGGCGGCTCCTATTTTTTATTTAATGCCAAACTCTTCACATGCAATTTTCATAGCCTCCTCAAGTCGTCCATGTTTACCTTCTGTAAGTTCATAAATTCTTTGTGATATAGGATCATTTTCACGAAACTCTTCGCTATTTAGATATTCTACAATCTGTTTATACACAGCCTCTTTTCTTTTTCGTCCGACTTTTCTCCTTGTATTATTTGTCATAGTACCATCTCCTTATATCATTTTATATGCTTTATCCATTTGCATATTTTTAATAACCCCATAAATGTTACATTGAAGGTACACATATATCCCTGGATGTACCCTTCGGTGTATAAATTAAACAACATGTATGCATCTTCTTTTGTGCCGCTAACATAGTTCTTGTCTCGCGCCCTTGGTGTGCGCACTATAATACCTGCGCTTTCAAGTTTATTTATTATTGGCATAAACACGCTGTAATATCCTTCTTTATAACCTTGAGCTGCAACCCTCTTATGTAAATCTCCGAAATGGAATTCTTTCATTTCAAACATTGTATCTATGATTGCTTTTTTGTATATGTCTATTGAGCCTAAGCTAATATCTATATGACCGCTCATAACTTCATTTAGATTGCCGTTCATATAAATATCTATGCCACCATTATAATTTACAACAATTTTTTCCACAAGTAATTTTAATTGTTTTACTGTTAATTTATCACTTGTAATAATTTCGTCAAATAATAATAGCGCTTTATTAAGTCCATTTCTAACTTCTTTACTTGATTGAGATACGCTTTGCTGTTCGTCAATTTGAGTTTTCAATGATTGAATATAGTTTGATTTGTCATTGATTGCTTGTTGATATGTTTCCTCCAAGATGTCTTTCATAGCTGGATTCTTTATAATATCTTTGACTTTTTGCTCCATAAGGATCTTTAATTCATTTGTAGTCTTGCCTAATTCTTTTTTTAGCGCTTCTAATGAATTGATGGCATTAACATCGCATACTTGCTTTAATTCTTTTTGAATGATATTGTCCAGGTTTTCAATTGCCCCTTTTAGGCTGTGTCGGCATTGTCTTAGGTATACTTTAACAAATTCAATAAGTTCGTCCTCGTACACTCTATTATGATTGCAGTAATTTGCTCCATATGAATTGTATGTAGAACAAACATAATATCTTCTTTTATTCACGCCGCTTCTTGGCGTTAATGGTCTGCCACAATCTCCACAAAATATTAACCCGGTAAAGATATTAACATGCTTTCTTACTCCCTTGTGATGTTTTGTGGCTCTTTCTGCTTTAACTTTTTGTGCAAGATAAAATGTCTCTTTGTCTATAATTGCTTCATGATGGTCTGGGAAGATAAGATTTTCACTTTTATCTCTTTTAACGTTCCGGCCGTGAATACCAAGAACTTGCATTTTTCTTTGTATGAGCGTACCTATGTAAAATTCATTTGCAATTATTCGTTTTATATGTGTTGATGACCACAATTCAGAAGTTGCTCTTTTAGTAGGTTCTAGCCCATTTTCTTCTCTGATTCTTGCCAATGCTTGCGTAGGTGTTGGTACTCCTTCATCGTTGAGCATACGGGCAATGTTCATGCCACCATATCCATTGACATATAAGTCAAATATTTTTTTGACATATACGCTTGTTACAGGGTCGATTTCAAATGTATGCTTTTTACCATATATTCTTCTGTAGCCATAAGGAACGTTACTACTAACCCATTTTCCTTCTTTTTGTTTTGAATGAATTACTGCGCGAACCTTTTTGCTTGTGTCTTTAACAAGCTTTTCATTTGCCCACGTTGTGATCCCTAGCATGGAATCATCATCTTTAAGGTTGTTGTAATTGTCGCCTATACTAATTAATTCAATCTGTCTTTGAATTAAATCTTCATTGAATAATTGCACCCTGGCATTATGCCTACCTAATCTAGATAAGTCTTTTACAATAATGCCTTTAACCAATCCATCATCAATATCTTGTTTTAGTCTATTGAAGGCGGGCCTGCTCCACAAGTATCCACTTACACCGTCATCAACGTAAAATTCTGTAATGGTATAGCCATGTTCGTTTGCATATTGTAAAATAATTTTTCGTTGATTAGCTATAGACATAGATTCAAAGTTGCAATTATCATCATCACTTAATCTTACATATGCCACTCTTTCCTCTAACATTGATGTACCTCCTATGTTATTTCTATGTACCTTAAATGTATTATAACACGGGGTATAAAAATTTGTAAATAAAAAATTAAGAATTTGCTTTATTTTTGATTAATTTTTTAATAATTTCAAGTATGTCTTGGTCGCCTCCGATAAAGTTGACAACTCTATGTTCTTTGTTGAGAGTATAGCTTTTCTTGTCGTTTTTTGATTTATGTATATAAAATGTTCGTTTTTCCATATTATCACCTATATAAAAATAGCGGCAGCTTTCACTACCGCTATTGAGTTATTTAATCTTGTGCACAGTTACAATTATTATGTGCAGTTGTCGTGGTTGATAACGTCATAGAATCCCTGAGAGTCTTTTGTAAGTCTGAAACTTTGACTGTTTCCGTGTCGCAATTCACATATGGAGTATTATACCAATATGGTGTATACGGCCAAGAAATAGAAGCATTACTATCTTCTTCATGAGTTTCAGTAACAGTCTTCTTGATTAGCTTGCCTTCCTTATCGTATTCGTAGACAGTTTCAGTAACATCGCGTTTAATCATATGACTCCCTCCTTATTACTTACCAGTCGACCCGAAGCCACCAACGCCTCGAACAGTCGTGCTAAGTTCCTCGACTTCTTTGAACTCGACGCTCACGTATGGCTGCACAACAAACTGGGCAATTCTCTCTCCAGGTTCTACAATTCGCACTACATCGCTGTCATTGTGAAGCGCAACTACGAGTTCACCACGGTAATCTTCGTCGACAACCCCGGTACAATTAGCTGGACGTAGGCCTTCCTTAGACGCAATACCACTTCGTGCATAAATTGCACCGAAAGTATTCTCAGGCAATTCTACTGCAAGTCCAGTACCAATCTTAACAGTAGTATGAGGGGCAATGATTACGTTTGACCCAACATCGGCAGATAGGTCATAGCCTGCAGCATAATTGCTGCCACGGGTTGGTGCCTGTGCAGTAGAAGTGAGTTTCTTAAACTTCATCGTCGTCATATTGTAGCCTCCTATTAGGGCAGAAAATGCAGTAGCGTCTTTAGGCTTGGCCACTCATCATCTTCTGGAATATTGGTAGTCACATTATGCTCATATTCATAGTAGCCATAGTCCTTAACAAAAGCGTCTCGTAGCTTAAAAGCATGTGCAAAAGCTTCATCAACTTCAGCTTCGCGAGAAGCCTTTTCTTCCTTCTTCTTGAGCTCAGCAGCCTTCTTTGCTTCTACTTCCTGCTTCATTAGACATTCGGCTTCGCAGTTAATGCGATCACGTAGATCATCAAAAATAGTCCCGCAAATAGCACACTTATACTGAGGTTTCATATACATTTCGTTTGCCATAATTACTTTCTCCTTTAATCATTAATTTTGTATTGTTAGTCATTCATAACGACATAGAGGCCACAATGGCACTCGCCCTCTTCACCGCGCTCCATTTGTTCACGGAATTCCTTGCACATACAAACTGTATCATCATTGTGGTTGTTTGGCAGTACACAGGGGCAATATTGTTTGCCGTACTTTTCTTTGTTTTCTTTGAGCTTAGCGCGAATTTCGGTTACAATTTCCTTGTTAGAATTCATAGTTACTCGCATGTCTTATTCCACCACCTTTGCATACTGATTGTCACTAGCAAGTTTGACGCCTAGCACTGGGTCATAGTGTGGTTGTCGGTTTGGAACATAGCGCCCGAATTTTACTATAATTGGTCCGTAGTATTGCAGCCATTCTAACTTATCTTGAATTTCATCTTCATTGTATCCAGTATAGATAACTATATCATCACTGCTCCAGTATCTGAAATTTAGAATGAAACATTGCAAGTCGTCCCAACTATCCATCGGTTCAAGTCCCCCACAGACAACAGCATGTGTAATTTTGTTACCTATATATCTTTCAATTAATGAGCCGATTGACATATTAATATTAGGAGATTGTGCGAGAGCACTGTTCTGACAACAATGCTCTCCGCACTCCTTCTCGCATTTCCAGGTGCATGCTGGGAACCCAATAAACATTGATGGTTTCTTATAGTTTATAAAGTCTTCATCTACTAGTTGTTTAATAATCATATCAGTCACCAATTACGGAAGTTTCTCCGTACATTGCCGCTGTGTCATACCATTGTCTAGCAGAGAACTCCTTGAACCTTTCCTTACTATAAGATCTAGATGGGGTTAAGAAACCGACAACCCTTTGATATGTGTCGCATGCATTCTTACCGCATTCAGGGCAAATATCACTATCTACAAAGCCATGATGATTTTCACATACATTAATCTTTGTATTATAGCAGAAGTAAATTACGCCCTGGCTCGCAATATAGTTCAGCATTTCCCATGCCATATCAGCATTAGGGAAGTTGTTGTCAATGTTGATGTGCGCGATAGCACCGCCAGAACACTTATTATCAAGAATTGCGCTGGTTCTAATCTTTTCATTAATAGTACATTTTTCAGTTAGAGGAATCCATTGGTTACTATAAATGAAATTATCATGTACGTCGTATAGGATATTATCCTTAGCACAAAGCTTTACTGCGGCCTGTTCTGCTGGTACTGATTCAATATTGAAAGAATACTCGCTAGTAAATCCATCCTTGATTTCGTTCAGAACATTGAAGATTTTGGTGGCAAGTTCAATACCCTCATCGGTGTAAAACTTATTACCAAATTCGTCTGTATGAATGTGCCCAAACTTTTCAATAGTCTCATAAAGACCTAGAATACCTACTGTGCAGTATTGCTTATCCATTTCGACGCCGCCATCACAGTAATTTGGCAGCAGCTTCTTCTCGACGTTTCGCTGGATAATGTGTCTTACTCTGTCAAGAACCTGGCAACATAGCGTCGTTCTCTTCTTGAGTAGATTCAGATACTTCTTTTCAGTTACATCTTCTCCAAGTTCGTGGAAGATGTGAACTAGATTGATGGTGTTGACCTTCACCGAGCCGATACTTAGTGCGGTACCGCCAATAGAATTGATGAAACCACTCAGCTTAGAAGTGTCAGAAAGCAGCCTACAACAATTACTGAGCGTAGTTACATCACCACTTACAAAGAAATTAGAATCATTCCACTTGCAGTTATGGTCAGAACACCATCTTGCAAATTCCTCGTCTACAAACTTACCATCCTTGTATAGGAGTGAGTAAGTTAAAACCGGGAACGTAAACATATTCTCCTGTCTAATTGCAGACACGACTTCCATGAAAATCTTCTGATGCTTAATGAATTCCTCGACATAGTCAATTGCGAAGGTTCCATCTGGGAATTCAAGTCCACCAAACAAGGCCTCGTAATATTCTCTGTCAAAGATAGAAACGTTCACGAAAGCTGACTGGTCAATTCTCATGAATGGCTGGTTAAGTCTGTAAATGAGCTTCTGGAATGACTGGCGAATGTAATAATCGGGATTGTTAATTACATATCCAGTTTCGCAATCCTTCTTCCAGAAATAGTACGTCCATACCAGAATGTTTGGAATGCCAACAGCGCCAGAAGATCTATTGCTCATGAAACTAATGAACTCAATAACATCATCAATAAATGTAGTTAGATGCTTGGGCGGCTGAGAGTTATAATTATTTAGAAAGAACAAGCCTTCACGCGCAAGTCTGCTGAGGTCATATGCGTAACAATACGGTACATATGTAGTAGACGGGAAATCATGCAAGTAAAATCCACCAGTGTATTCTGTTTCCAGCCAGTCCTTGGCTACCTTTAGCCCATACTTCTTTTTTAGTTCATAGAAAATCTTGTTTGCGGCAATCATCTTGTCGATGGCCTTGCCCTTTTCAGTTCTAAAAGACGCAATGTCTTTATTTGATGCGTTGGCATTTGCGTCAATAGTCACATCTGCTACGTTCTTATCAACAAAGGCGTCAATAAAATCTGAGAAATTCATTTGTGACTCATGAATTCCATTTAGAATCTCAAGATCTTCTCCATACTTATCTCGGAGTGTTCCAAGGGCTCTTTCAAAGTCCTTATTAAATTTTAGTTCAATATCCATATTTACTGCGCTCCAATCCATTCAACTGCTTGCTTAAAGTCGTAAACTACTCCGTTGATTTCGAGCATTGGCACAGTAGTAAATCCTCTTTGTGCCATTACCTCGACGTCGTTAACCTCTTCGTAATCAATGTTCTTTTGCTTCAGTTTTGATTCGAGCACATGACACTTCGGGCAATGTGTTGAAAATAAAATTACATTCAATACGATCACTCCATTTCATTATTTTCATTTATGTAATATAGAACCTGCGATAGCACATTCTCTATATCCTCATTGGCATTAATTCTATGAAGTTGAATCTGTTTGTTCTCAATGTTGTTATAATGCCACTCAAGTTTGTTTAGCGTACGATACCAATCTTCCGTAGTATCGTCAACTAGTAACCTAGAGATAACCTCATGGTCAGACGCGTCACGTCCAATCATCCGCATAATACGAGTTGATACCGCTGCGTCAAAGTAAATAATACAAATTGGTAAATCCCGTTCACCCATATTTTTCAGTAGAGTTTCAACACCAGGAACATCAATTACATAGATGCTACATTGGTTCAGCTGTTCCCAGGTTGTGCCATAACGGAATCCATTATATTCCGTATAGGCTGCTAGCTCACCAAGCTGGTCGAACTCAGCGTTGTTAATAAAAATGTGATATTTTTCGTCCTCACACCTCTTCGGTCGAGTAGTGTATGACCACACCTGTTTGTGACCATGCCGAGCTTCTAAGATGTTTGCAATCGTGCTCTTACCGCTTGCGCTTTTGCCTACGAAAAGATAAAGCATATCGCTCACTTAAATCACCGCCCTTAGTTCTTGATTTTTAGCAGAAGTTCCCTATTGATAAAACCAAGACTGGCAGTTTCTAGTTCGTCTGTTGCCTTTTCAATACACGTCTTGACTTCAGGATTGGCACTGCCCTTTTCGTTGCGCTCCTTAAATACATGCGCGTATTCCGTCAGGTTAATCTTAAAGATAAAATTAGACGGGATAGAAAGCATGTACAGACCACGCTTCGCGTCCTTGTTATTTTCCATACCCTTCAGAATATAGCCATTGACTCCACGAACATACGTCTGACCGTCATATTCAATTTCATCTGGCGTGGTAATGCCGAGGAATGCAAGTGCTGTATCAGTTGGAATAATCTTACCCTGATAATACTCAGACATCTCGCCATGAGAATAATCCGCAAGTCTCGTGGAAGAACGGATGATTCTATTCTCCATGCGCTTTGCGTGACTGTCCAAGTCGTCCTGACCAGCTCTGTGCAGACCATAAACAGTGAAGCTAAAGTCAAGGAATCTGCCCATGGTAATATGCATGGGTGACCACTTAAACAGCTTCATAAGCCAATCATGAAGCTTGTCAGTGGTTTTAACCAACGCACCAACAGTGCCATTCTCAGGGTCGTTGTTCACACAAGCCGCAACTTCTTTACGAATATCCATCTCTAGCTCACGAGTGAGAGTGCGCTTGGACAGAAACATGGAAATAATAGCGTCATCCAAACCGTCAACCCTATTCAGATACACTTCCATATTGGTACCTCCATTAATTTTGTACTGTTTCTTCAGAAGATTCTGTTTCCTGCTTTAGCGCCTTACCGCAGAATTCCTCAAGCTGCTTAAAGATACGTTCGTACTCTCGGTGAGAGCAATTAGGCTGACGCCACCGTGCAATCATCTGTAGAATAGTCTGGCATGCAACACGATAACCAAGAATCATTGACTTACCGCGTTCCTTGGTCAGATAATCACCGACAGCCTTCTTTAGCTCCTCGTTGCTCATTTCAGACGTGTCAACCGCCTCTACGGCCTCGTCCACTTCGTTTAAAGTCTTGTTTTCATCCATAATGGCCACCTCTTTCTTAATTTTTTTGGCATAGTTATTATACCACATTAATTTTGTATTGTCAATACCCAAATTCATACAGTCATGGTATTAAAATTTCATACCAGAGCGTCTTTTAGCGATATCACTCAGCCACTGGTTATAAGACTTAATTTTGTCTACGATCATTTTATCTTCGCCTTCTTTTTTACCGCGAATGGCCACTTGCTGCCCCTTTGTAATTAAACTTTGGAACTTTTGAAGTGCATCTGGCCAAATCGTAACTTCAATTAGGCCATCTCCTGAATAGATATTTGCAAATGCAAACTGACTGCCAGTCTTTGTCTTTTTCTTCTGCACCTTAGAAATAATGCCGACAATAACACACTGGTCTCCATTTTCTATGGCAGAGAAATCATCAAGAATCTCATATGATTCCGCGAATGGATTTTCGTCACTTACAAAGATTTGCAAGGTTTCAAATTCCCAAAACGCCTCATCCTTTAGATATTTTTCATTGCATTCATCTATATAGGCTTGATACTTAGCATCTTGTTCCTCGTCAAATCTTGCTTTCTTCTTCGCATTATACAGATCAAGCACACGCTCCTTGTCCACTTTGCGTCCAATCATATATTCTGCGGTGTCGATATCCCACTCAAGTAGCAACTTCGCCTTTGTTGGCAGTGTAGAAACTGGCTTATATTCGCTCTTTTGATACATAGAGTTCAGATACTTGATAAGGAATTTTTTCTTATTTACAGTTGGAATTGCGCCACTCTTAATCAGGCTAACAACCTGCTTTTTAGTTGGCTGCACTCTGGCAATGAAATCATCAAGACCCAAAAATTTTCCATGCGCATTGCGTTCTGCAATAATCGACTCGGCCAACGTTTCACCAATGCCAGTAATTGCGGAATATCCAAACAAGATTTTGTCATTAACAACTGAGAAATTCATGCCAGACTTGTTCACATTTGGCGGCAATACCTCAACACTGAATTGCCTTGCATCCAAGATATGCTTATTAATCATACCAGGTTTGCTTTTATTCATATTGAACAGCGCATTGAAGAAGTATTTACTATAATGACATTTCAAATAAGCGGTTTGCAGGCAAAGCACTGCATATGAATAGCTGTGAGACTTGTTGAATAGGTAACCGCCTTTGGTTGACAGATCGTCACTGATTTGTTGTGCTAGCTCTTTGCTATATCCATTGTTAATGATTTCCTGATACAGCTTCGCAGATTCTTGTTTTACAAGTTCTACATTCTTTTTGCCAATGGCCTTTCTGAACAAGTCAGCTCCTCCGTAGCTTCTGCCGCCAAATTTTCTTACAATATCAAGCAACTGTTCCTGATAAATCATGCAACCAAATGTTTCTTTGAGAATCGGTTCCATGTCGGGATGAATGTAGGTTACTTTTTCAGGATGCTTACTGCACTCAATATACTCTTCTAGCGCCCCCATGGAGTCAGGTCTATATAGAGCTAGAACAGCAGAAACCTGAGACAAGTCTGATGGCCGAAGCCTCAACAGCAAGTCTTTCATGCCAGCGCTTTCAACTTGGAATACGCCGTTTGTCATTGCGCTACTTAGAAGATTGTATGACTCAACATCAAACTCAAATTCCGGGTTGTTAATGTCTATCTCCCAGTCACTCACGCCAGCATCATTCTGTGCTTCCTGTACAAGACCTAATGATGCAACACCAAGAATGTCGTACTTGATAATACCAATTTCTTCAACCAGGCGCTTATCTACCTGGATAACATGCTCTCCTTCTGGACCAAGCTTCATTGGCATAAAGTCTGTAACTTTGCCGTCAACAATACCAACACCACCTGCATGAATTGACGTTGTCTTTACACGGCCAGACAGATGCTTTGCAATATCAAATAGCTCTTGATACTTAGGATTTTCTGCCGCCTCTTGGTTGTTCTCCAGACATTCTTCGAATGTTGGATACACAAACCCCTTGCTTAGCTTATCCATTTCCTTGTACGGGAACCCAAGTACCTTACCAACGTCTTTGAGCGCCACAACAGGCGTGATAAAAGAAAAGTTGATAATCTGGCATACACGATCTTCCCCGTACCTCTCAATTAGATAGTTGATAACAACTCCGCGATCAAACACGTCAGTATCAGTATCTGGCATGGACACACGCTCAGGATTAAGGAATCTCTGAAAAATCAGTCCGTACTTAATGGGGTCAATATCAGTAATTTCAATTGCATAGCATACAAGACTGCCTGCACAGCTGCCACGACCAGCGCCGACCTTATTGTTGTTTTCTTTGCACCACTTAATAAAGTCAGCTACAATTAGAAAATAACCATCAAATCCCATCTGATGAATAACATCAAGCTCGTAGTCAATGCGCTCACGGTAAATCTGCTGTTTTTCCTCATCAAACTCATCGAACTTGCGCTTCTTCCAGCCAATATTAATGGAGTGCTTGAGATATTCATAGTTGTCATTAAATCCGTCAGGTAGTGGAAATGTTGGCAGCTTTGGAGATTGAAATGGCATGTTAACCACGTCACACATGTCAGCAATTTCATTAGTATTTGCGAGGCCAATATTTACTGCATCTACGCCGATTTGTTTGTCCAACACATTGTGAATTTCCTCTTCTGACATTAGGTAACAATCATTGTATACCTCTGACATTGTTTCGGAATCGTGCGCGATTTGCACCAAACGACCCTGATAATACAAATCTTCTTTTGTAGCCGCATGCGAGTCAGTAGTTATAATCCATTTAGTATTAGTGTCCTTTGCCAGTTTAAGCACCTTTGCATTGTACGCTTCCTGATCCTGATTATCACCATGTGCTTGAAGCTCTAGATAGAAATTGGGAAACATTGAACAATACTCATTCACATACTCTAAACACTGACCGTAGTCTGGCTCTTTAGATAGCTTGGAAGCAAGACATGCCGATGTAATAATCAAATCATTGGCATAAGGCGCAATATCATGAATGGTAACACGTGGACGATAGTATTTTCCATGCAGCTCGGACAGTGTCACAAGCTCGTTCAAAGCAATACGACCACGCTCATTTCTTGCAATAGCTATGAGGTGAAAATACTTAGTGTCTTTGTTTTTCTCATTGCGATCAAAACACTCGTAAAATTCTACGCCATATAGCATTTTTACTTCTGGATAATTTTTCTTAAGTTTGTCAAAATAGCACCAAGAGTAAGCATTTCCATGCTCAGTTATACAAAATGCATGTAGACCAATTTCTTTTGCACGTTCAAGATACTCTTCAGGTTTTGCATAGCCATCTAGCAAAGAATACATGCTATGATTGTGAAGACTACTGTACATATTAATCACCTCTCTTCATTAATTGTGTCTAAAATTATTTCGCTGCAATAAGCGTATTCTTCATTAACATTGCAACAGTCATGGGACCAACGCCTCCTGGCACTGGAGTAATATAAGATGCTCGATCAGCTACTCCCTCTCCGCCATCAGATGTTGCATCAAATGCCACGTCGCCACAAAGTTTTCCATTCTCGTCACGGTTAATTCCAACGTCAATAACGACTGCGCCTTCCTTCACCATTCCCCATGTGATAAACTTTGGCTTACCAACAGCAGAGATTAAAATGTCCGCTTGCCTGGTGATATCAGATAGGTTCTGTGTCTTAGAATGGCATACTGTAACTGTGGCATTCCTCTCCAGCATCAACGCTGCAACAGGTTTGCCAACAATATTACTGCGACCAACAATGACACAGTGTTTGCCAGCAATGTCGATGTTGTAGTAATCAAGTAGCTCAATGATGCCAAGCGCAGTACACGGAGCGAGATCATACTTTCCAAGCCATAGCTTGCCAGTATTTACTGCCGTAAAACCGTCTACGTCCTTTTCAGGAGCGATACGTTCAATGACAACTTCCGGGTTGATATGCTCAGGAAGCGGAAGCTGCACCAAGATGCCAGATATACATGCAGAGTCATTTAATTCATCGATAATTTGAATTAGTTCGGCCTCTGTGACGTCTTCTTGGAATATGCACTCAAGTGATTCTATCCCAACCTGCTCACATGCCTTTTTCTTATTATTTACATAGACTTTTGACGCAGGATTATCGCCAACAACAATAACTGCAAGCGTAGGTTTAAGACCAAGTTCAGTGATTTCGTCCTTTACTTGCGACTTGATTCGCTCTGCAACTTCTTTGCCGTTCATTAGTTTACGCATACCCATGCCCTCTTCATTAATTTTGTATTGTTATTTTACAACAACAAGCATTTTACTCGCTCTTGTAACCGCTGTATATAACCACTTAGCGTGGTAATCCTTGTCACCAAGCCACTCGTCGTACACAACAACTCTCTCTGCCTCAGAACCTTGGAATTTGTGAACGGTGACAGCATATGCATAATCAAACTCATATGGCTTAGAAATGCTCTTATACTGCCACCAATTGTCCTTATTAATTGTCGTTTCTTTTTCAGTAAAAATTTTATAATCCATTTGCAAGCCAGTATAAGAGCCGCCATTGTCAGACACAAAATCAGCAATCATTTTTTGGTTATACATCGTGTCTGGACTAAGTGTAATATTGTTTACAACACCTATCATTCCATTAACAAGTGGCTCGCCATTATCGCCAGATTCTTGCCACTCATTATGAAGACATATAATTTTATCGCCGTTCACTGGCCCTGTAGAATACTGCGAGCCAAATTTAATATTTCTCATTCTGTCATTAAGACCATGTCTTGTTACATTTTTACCACACAAAACCTGATCGGCCCCTAACAAAAGCTTATCAGAGACTTTTTCCTTTGGCATGATTCTGCATTCTTTTGGACCACCGTAATCAATCCACTTGCCAGCACGAATGTCCATACTCAGCCTAATGATAGGATTGTCTTGTGCTTGACGCATAACCTCCTCTAGCATGACGTGCGGACAGCTTAAAATTGAACTAATTCCGTCTATGGGCGGAAGCTGTCCTGGATCACCTAGAGCTATAACATGCACATTATGTGACAACAGCAGTTCCCACATGTCTTGCGGTAACATACTACATTCATCAAGCACGATAATTTTATAATCATCATCTAGCTCTTTCTTGGGTATAAATTCGTACGTCCTATCAGGCTTTTCTTTTGCGTGGTAAAGCAATCGATGCGCAGTCATCGTATTTGAGCATCCTTTGTTTTTCAGAACCAAAGATGCTTTGCCGGTGTAAGCCACATAGACAACATCAGATTCATCTACATCAAGCTCGTCAATAATAAACTGTACTAATGTTGACTTGCCTGTGCCAGCATAGCCAGCAATTACTGTGTACGGCTGATGACTCTTATACCGCTCTACAGCAATTTTCAATCCCTTTTCCTGCCCATTTGTTAAAATCATTTTTGTTCACTTCCTTAACTTCCCACTGCGCATTGTTACTTTCGTTTGGTTAAATTCTGCAAGCAAATCTTCGAACGGCTTGTTGGCCGTAGAATGCTTGTCTGTACACGTTAGGTCATTTCGTTGTCGCGGCGTATAAGTTCTGGCCTCCTGTGTAGCTCGAACTTTTGCTGAAGTGCCCTGGATTGACTGAACTCTACTCTTAAACGCCTGGCCTTGCTGGCTCTGGAAGTAATCATACATATCCTTCAGAAGTTCATTCTCTTCCTTGGCAGTTCGTCTGCGAATACGTGCTTCACGAATGTCTTTGTACAAGAGATAGCCCCTGTACATATCCTTAGGCTCGGCCAATTCACATTCATGATACAGGTCATTCAGTTCTTCTTCTGTTTGCTTGATAATGTCCAAGTTCATTTCATAAGTTTTTGCAACTTCTTTGAACATGGTCACAATACTACTGCTATAATTGTTGACAATGTTGTTTGCCATTTGTTTATTCCTTCCATCTTAATTCGTTGGCGACTAATAATGATGCGGTTATAAAACCCATTATAAATCCAACAGCTAATATGCCAAGAATTGTATCCATACTAACACCTCCAAAATTTACATTAATTTTGTACTGTTATTATAGCACATACTTGTCATATGTCAAGTACAAAAAGAGCGCACGGGGCACTCTTTGATATTATAGCTCTTCTTCCATATATTCTAGAGCCTTTACGTCGTTATAATATACAGCATTAACAACATCACCAACAAACTCGTCGTCTTCACACATTTCCAGCAGTTCCAGCAGCTTAATTGCTTCGTCAATAATCTTTGCCTTAATACCGTTCATTTTATATTATCTCCTTAAGTTATCATTCATTATATGGTTCTGGTAGCGGCATCCAGTGGGTGACGGTTGTGTCGTATACCTTTGAAAACTCCTCGCCATATCGCACATCCTCCCACCATGCCTCGGGAATGATGTAGTCGTCGGTTTCTTCGCAATATTTCAGTCCGGTATCCTCTAAATCCCAGCCATACCCGCTGTCCTCTGTGTGGGTTGTACCGTCTGTGTGGAATGCAGTGAATACGACGTTGTACTTTTTCCCATTCCATGCTTTTCGTTTTCCGGATACAAGCACCGGCACATCATTTTCCGGCAGCCTCTCATCCACTCTGATCCAGCTTTGGACGCGGGATTCGAGTTGCTCAATGATGTCTGCAGCTGCATGATCGACGGCGCAGCGACCAATCCAGGTTAAACTTCCAGGAACGTGCTCGTCCTTGGCTTTGTCATCTATCAGATATTTCAGTACGCGTTGAATTCGATTTGTGCCGTTTTCAGGGAACATAATGCGAATATTTTTCTCAACGTGTTTATTAATCATTCTTCCTCCCATTTTGCTTTTGCCATCTCTTCGCTAGTTGGTTTCAATGTCCAGCAACGCCATGTCTTGCCATAATCCTCAAGACGATATCGGTCAAGAGGCATTGGCTCTCCCGTACTACACATCCCCATATATGGAGTTCCAAGAATTTCAAAACGAAGAACGGGTAGAGTTTTTCCAGTATAAGACCTTGCACGTTCCATCCATACTGCGGTACACAAATCTGGCCTGCTAAATTCCTCGAATGTCATAGGTTCCTGCAGACCGCCAAATGGAATCCCATGCTCTGCAAGCATTTGAATCGCTACATCACGTTCCCACATAATCTGTTCAAGTACCGACATTCTTATGCGCCTCCTCGTAATGTTTTACACGTCCATTCCATATTTGAATGGCGTCACGATATGCTTCGGTTTCATAGCTACTATATGCAAGCGCAGATTCATGTAGTTGGCCGAATAACGGTTTGCATATAACTTGAACCATGTGTTCACCAGGTCTATCGCGGTGTTTCACCCTGGGCGTCTTGCCACATACTGGGCAGTTTAGAATAGCCGCCATGCTGTTACCTCCTATTAATTTTGTGTTGTTTCGTGCTTATAATAGCACCAAATTTATTAAAGTTCAAGTTGGTAAAACCAACAAAGTTTATCACGCAAATTTGTTGATTAGTTACTAAGCATTTTCATTAGTTCGGCCTCATCTGCAACCTTAATACCTAGCGCCTGAGCTTTGGTTAGCTTACTACCAGCTTTGTCTCCGGCAAATAGAACATCAAGATTCTTACTTACAGAGCTTATAAACTTAGCGCCTCGTGCTTCAAGTTGATTCTTTAGCACATCTCTTGGCTGAGAGAAACTACCAGTAATACAGAACTTTAATCCTTCAAGAGAATTGTTCTCAGACCTCTCTGGAAGTACAAAATTCATTTCATCGGCAAGTTTGATAACTGACATGATGTTATACTCTAGATATTCATCAATATTATTGGCCATAGTTTCACCGAAGTCATCAAGCGTGTCCCAGTGGAAGCCGTGAGTGTACGCGTCCATCCAGTCGTTAAAACTATGATTAAACTTTGTTGCAATAGTCTTCGCTGCAGACAATCCAATGTTAGGAATGCCAAGTGCCGCAATAAAGTTTTCGAGCCTCACGTTTCTTGATTTTTCAATAGCCAGCAATAGTTTTTCGACTGACTTTGGGCCCATGCCGCCTACTTTAATAAGTTGGTCATGGAATTTTGAAAGCCTGTAAACGCTGCGAAAATCATTGATATAACCAAGAGAAATTAACTTCTCCAGAGTGGCTTCTGAGAGTCCGTCAATGTTCATACACTTACGGCTTACAAAATGCACAAACTGAGCGAGCTTCTTACCAGCACAATTTGGATTGGCACACATCAGGACTTCAGATTCGTTGTCCTTATTAATTACGGTATCTCCGCCGCAAACAGGACACCGTGTAGGAATATCAATAATTAAATCTTGAATGCCAGAATAACTTTTGTCTGCGCTTGAGACCTGAGGTATGATCATGTTGGCTTTATATATCAGAACTCGTTGTGTAACGTGAGGAGTCTCCCCAAGCAGATCTCTCATTACACTTAAATTGTGCAACGAGGCTTTTTCAATAAGAGTTCCGTCAATTTCAACTGGCTTAAAAACTGCCGTTGGAGTCAAAACACCAGTCCTGCCTGGCGTAAACTCAATATCGGTCAAATATGTTTCAACCTCTTCATCATAGAACTTAAAAGCCATTTGTGACCGCAAGTGATGGCCTGTCGCACCAAGAGATTCTCCGTAAGCTACATTGTCATAACCGAATACACACCCATCAATTGGATAGCCTTGATCTTGGCAACTCTCTTTTATGAAGAAGATATGATTTTCAATAATATTTTTATCATTATTAACGCCAATGGCTGGCACTAAATCAAATCCAAGCCAGCCCAGCAAAAGCAATCTGTCCATAAAAGAATTATCTTCGTAACTTAACCCAATGACCTGTGGCGATCCTTTAACTAGTTTCCATGCTATAAACTTCATATTGCGCCGTGCCGCGATGCTGCTATCAAGTTGCCTAATCGAACCAGATGCAAGATTGCGAGGGTGCTTATACCTCTTGTCTTCTGGCAATGTTGAATTAATTTTTTCAAAGTCATCATATGAAATAATAACTTCGCCATCAACAATAATTTCATCCAGGCATTCAATTTTTAGAGGAATGTTTTTGATAGTCTTCGCACAGTGCAAAATATCCTCGCCAATTTCCCCATCACCACGAGTCTCCGCAGAAACTAGTTCACCATTTACGTACCGCAAACTACATGTTAATCCGTCCATTTTGGCCATGCAAATTCCATCTTGATTGCCAAGGAACTTAATAATATCGTCAACGCTCTTAGTTTTATCCAGTGACAACATTGGATGGTTGTGTTTGACCTTGGTTAGTTCAGACTTCACTTCGTAACCAACTGTTTGCGTCGGAGACATTGCCACAATAAAACCTGTCTCAGATTCTAATGTGACTAACTCGTCAAATAGTTTGTCGTATTCAAAGTCCGAAACTTCACTGTTAGAGTTGTTGTAATATTCATTGCGATAATGATTCAATAACTCCACAAGCTCTTTAATACGTTGAATTTTGTTCATTTAATTCACCACACAAATTTTATTGTAATCCTCAGGATACAGTTCAATCCATCCGGCATATTCTAGCGTCATGACTTCATCGTCATACTTAGCAGCACACATTAAGCCCGGTTCGTAATATACCCTGTGATATGCATTACCTTCATCATCTGACGCATACCAACATTCTAGATCTCCGTACTCTTCCATAAATTCCTGTAGATTCTTAATCATTTCTGAAACCTTCATTTTTTAAAACCTCTCAACAAATTTTTCCGGTGCAAAAGTTGTTTCAACAAGAATATGTGGGCCTTCATTATAATCATCCGGATGACAAATAATTACTAGTTCATAACTATATTTATAACTATTCGCTATCTTTTCCGCATTGTCAATTATCGACTGTCCACAATCTTTAATATTCTGGATAATCTCTTCTTTGCTATATCGCATCATAAATTGCACCTCATTTCTTATTTAGCGCATATACTGTACAATATTTAACTTGCCCATGTGTCCAGTTTGGATGCTTCTTTTTAATTGCACGGTAGATGTAATTAAAACGACTGCACTTTGCCATATATACCTCATTGCTTACATACTAGAATTTCAATATCTATATCGAAAAAAATTTCTTGTATCATTTCTGATACCCTGTCCCACTTTAGCCGATCCAAACCACACCCAATGATTGGCATAGCAACTTTGGTAATACCGTTGGTTACACACATCGACATCATTTCGTACAATGCATTGGCCATTGACTCATATGTTGGTTTATGAAAGTAGCGCTCTTTAGTTACTAAATTTAACACTCTACCCTCTACAATACACTTGCCGAGGTATCTATGTTTATGCCATTCGTTAATATAATCCGGATATTTGGTCTGCAGATTATGTTTCATATCAAAGTGTTTATTAAACTCTACCGCAATTCCTTTACCCATCCCAAAGTCCGCGCTGATGCAGTGAGCGAGATAGTAATCATCGGGAACCGAAAAGAGGTCTCTAGTTTCTTCTTTATAAATCATGTCGAATATTCGTCACATCCTCTCTACCTATCATATGCACTCCGCAATTTGGGCAAGCCACAGCCTCGCCAAGATACCATTCGTCATTACAGGTAAATCCACATTTGGAACACTCAATTTCATAGCCATGGTCAATCCAATGGCCAAAGTCAACATATGCATGGAACCAATACTCGTCTTGAAAATGACCGTCTTCAAATGTGCTGAGTCTGTATATATCCTTATCTGGAAAATAGTCAACAATAAAATTATCGTTTTCGCTAACTCTAATCATATTGTTACTCCTCTGGAATTGTTATCGTAAAAATTTTTTCGTCCTGGCCAACAAAAATCATAACGAACAGTGAAGTCGTTTACAAAATCTAGAGCATATGCAACACTAGACTTGCATTCAATGTACATCTCGCGGATTTCGTTGGTATTTCTATCTACAACGTCAAAGTAAAGTTTGGTATAGTAAAACGTGCCATCCTCAGATAGATCAAATGTCATCTTTTTTGGTTTAAGTCGGTTTTCAGACAACGGAGGAACGAGTGACTGAAGGATATCTTTGAGTTTCATCGTTGTCACTCCCTTTCTCCTCGAATCACGCAAAGCCTAACTTCCTCATTCATCAACATTTCACCAACTGAGCGCCTTGAAGCGCCGTAAGAACATATGGACCCTTCGTCTATAATACGAATAATATCCGTTTTTTCTAGCAACACTGAGACTTCGCCGCTGTCATTGTTAAAAGTTACAATTGCCATATTGACACCATCCTTTTATCGCAAATCCCACGTCAAGTTAATACAGCCAGGTCGCCTGTAAACAAGCTGGTCTTTATACATTACATCATCCGATAGGCGCTCAACCTTTTGAGAAAGATCGGTGATTGCTTCAACAACATCATCTTCTTCCAGCAGGTCGTAAATATCTACGCTGATATGATATAGCAGTTCTTCAAAGATTTCCCTATACTTATCTTCCATGTTTATTGCCTCCCAACTGTTTTACACACCATCCAACATCTTGACACAGCGTCTCACAAGTCTACCTCTGCGTCTTACTTGTTTGAGAAGGTCTTTGCCGAATTTGGTCTCTTTGATTTCTTCTGGCGATGTTTCTAGTCTGATAGCATCTTCCAGTTCATTTTGATGTTCTAGTAGCTTTCTTAAAAATTCCATTTATCTTTCTTCCTTTCTCCAAAGTATAGACGATGCTTGAGCTTTTTCTCCAGATATAATTCATAAATTGCGAAACCGACAATGACAATAATCGTCAAAGCAATATCAATCCAAATGGGAGACAGTACCCACCACCAACTCCAATTAATAACATTGGTCAGTTCAAAACAACAAACACAATTGTCAGAAAGGAAGTAAGTCCAATGCCGGAAGAGTTATTTTTCTTTTCCATATTATCACCTCATTATCATTTCATTAAATTGTTCAATAGCCGTATAGATATCGCCGTCAAGATAGACATAGTGTTCTCTATCATCTTCAATTGTCTTGCAATAATAATATTTATGGTTATTGAACAGGTCGAGTTCGACTCCGAATATATGGCCGTTTTCTTCATATAGGTCGTGTTCTACTTCTTCCCAAAGCAGAATGTTATCATGATTAATCATGGTCATCTGCCTCCTGGAAGATAATCATTGCTGAATAGTAATCATGGCTGTACGGTGCACGATTGCCGCTACCTGTATATTTGATATCGACAATCTCTGAAGGATGATGTGCGGATAAAATTTCATTAATATAATACTCCAAATCATACATGCTGTCTGATTCGATAATCTGTACTCGCATATTACTGTCTCTCCCTCACGGTGTAAATCTTTCCCTCTTGGTCAAGAACTTCATATTTTTCAAGGAAGCTGTTCATTTGCACTTCATCAGATATAATTACTTTATGTCTCGTTTCGTATTCCGCAGGAGTGGCATACTCGACTCCAGCAATGCCTCCCCAAATGCATCCAAGCACCATTCCTACAATCACAAGAATTATTATAACAACCCAATCGTTTTTAATTGAAAAAAGAATAAGCCCAAGGAATAGAGATACTACAGTAAAAATACTAAATACAATCCAAAATGCTGACCAATTAAAAGCAACATCAATCAAAACTTGACTACTTGCCAAGATTTCTACACCATTCATATTTTCACCTCATGAAATTTTAATATCTTGTTTCACAGTATTCGCACTTATGCTCCTTCACAGGCGCTCCGCAATTACGACAGTTGATAAAGGTTGGCGTTGGTGAACCTTCTGCGGTGTACCAAGTTGCAATTTTTTCTCCTGTAATGCTAAAAGCTTCAACCGCTTCAGTGTAAGAAATACCGAAATCAAACAAAGTAACCATATTTTTATTTCTCCTTATATGTTGGTCTTATTGCAATTCAATAACCGAACCGACGAACTTTTGAATTAATTCATTCACATTACTTGGGTATGTCCTAACAACATAGTCCGTATCAACATGAATCTTGGTAATAATGTTATTTTCATTAATCCAAATTCCACCAACTGTTCCGCCGGGTACTCTGATAGCCAAGCATTTTTCTTCAATGCCAATATGGTCTACTAAGATATAATGGTGAAACAAATCGTAACATTGACTTACGTCTATTTTTGACAATGAATCTAATTCCTGAGTTAATGCGCATCGAAACTCGGTTTTGCTCCATTCATTTCTATGAATTAACTTCATTCGTCACCTCATGAAATTTTATTTTTATTTACTTCCCAATGTAAATCCACTCTAAATCATCTTCACAGTTCCAATCAAATCTTATGACGCATGGATATTGCGTTGGGATATTTGTAAAAATGCCGCCTCGGTTGTAATATTCTCTAACAGTTTCTAATATCTCACCAGTTTCTTCATTCCAGTTTCTTTGGAATCCATAATACTCTTCATACTCTTCAGGTGAACCGAAGAAGTTTTGCGTATTCTCGATAAACCCAATCATCTCATCTACTGATTTGATGACATTCATTTTCTCAATTGGATCATACGCCGCACAATTGATTACGGATGAAGTCCATGCGAAATGATGTTCCTGTAGATTTAATAATCTATTGTAAATATCACAATGCCCATCAGATGTGTCCATGCAACGGAAATGAGAGCATAAAACACAATTATGATCGTCTCTGCTTTCAAATGGAATAACTGGAACTATGCGATTCCCATCTTTATAGTAATTATTTTGCAATTTATAATTATCACCATCTTTGACAATATTGTGAAATGACAGTAATTCTTTCTGTAAATCTTCCATCATGTTATTCACCTCATGAAAGTTTGTTTTTATTTGCCATATACAATCTTTTCAATAACCAATTTGGGAATATAGACAACTCCATTTTCTTCGTTTGTATCAAGATAGTATTTTAAGTCTTTTTTAATTTTGTCTTGGCTCTTCAGAGAATCTACTGCCATACCCAAAGCTTCTGTAATTAAAATTGCTCTCGGATATTCTTTAGCAAGGTGGATTCTATTATGCTCTTCTATTCTTCTAATTGCTTCTTTTACTTCCATGTAAACCTCATAAAATTCGTATTTTATACTCGTACCCACTCAATTTTAATCTCTCTGCGTTTCTGATGTGGCTTCCAAAGATATTCAACATGCCCCGCATCCATTAGGAAATCCCATTTGTTAGACTGTGTGTCCCAGTTTGCTACATTGGCAATACACGCAGCTGTAACAACGTCATACTTCATACCGTAACGCCTCAGCCACTTCTTACGAATTCGCGCCTTTTTGTGCCAACGTGCCTGAATCCAAATGGGAACGTCATAGTGCCAAACTACTTCAGCATTATCGTATGACGGTGTTTCAAACATTTGACTAAGCAGTGAATTATTAATATATCCTACACTTGCTTCAAATTCCACTGGTGCAGAAGACATGGTTACAGTCATTGGCGCACATTCAGTTGTGCTTAAATCCCATTCTGCACTTTCAACTACACAATCTGACGTCAGGGTTAAACCGTTCCACGACAGTTGACCTTTACCAAACATCATTGTCACTTCATCATCTCCCCGACAACCTTATTGGCAACGCCCATATCAATGCCCTTACCAAACGTAGAGCTTAGATACTTCATAATCTTGCCCTTGTTCATTTCAACACCAGAGTTTAGAATCGCTCTCTTAATAACATCTTCGTCAGTAATAACAGACGGAGCAAACTCACAGATAATTTCCATTTGCTTCTCATAGTTCACCAAGAGATCGGTTCGAATTGCAGGACAGGTGTCAATCATTTCCTGGGCGGTTTTCTTAGCCTTCAATAGCGTTGCGTCCACAAGACTCTCAGGAATATTATCGCGGCAACCCTTATCAATAGCCGCCTTCTTAACCTGAGCAATAATATCCGCGATTACGCCCTTTCGGAACTTCTCGCCATTCTTCATCGCGGCAATCATCTCGTTTTGTAACACTTCTAGTTTCATAATTATTTCTCCTTCTCGCTATTAGTCGCCACTTCCACAAAATCCTTATAATTGTTAGATGGTCCGCAATCGCCAAACATGCAATCCGCTTCACATCCATACACATAAAACACATGTCCACAATGAGCGCAAACATCGTCATTCAAAAAGTGCTGAATTAAATACTTGACTCGTTCAACGTTATCAAGATGCAACGCTTCGTGCACCCTGCATTGCTTTTCACATTCAAACTGCTCACCACAATGCTCACACTCATATCGGATCTTCATGTTTGGCGTCCTCCTGTTATTCGTTCGTCTTATTCAGCTTGGACCAGTTAACCCAGCCGTAAATGCAATTTGCAGTCCAGGCAATATACATCGCCACCATAGACCAGTCGCCAACAACAGCCCACATCTTAATGTTCAGAAGGTCGATTACCAGCCACCAAATCCACTGTTCACGGTAACGACGCACCATAAGGATCTGCGCAAAGATAGCCATTACATTAGTTGCAGCGTCAGTATAAGCCTGAGCAGAACCAATTAGGGTTCCAACATAACCCATTGCGATAGTAGCCGCAATAGTACCAACAACGGAAAGAATCCACTGCACGGGAGTAAACTTCTTGGCCTTAACCTCTGCGGTGCCGTCCTCGTTCTTGTTCATATTGGCCTTCCAGACGAAGATGCCCCAAATCATCGTGATGATATAGAAAAGATTCTCGCCGCATTCCAGATAGAACTTGTTCTGCCATGCAAGGAACATGTAGGTAAAGTTCTGGATAAAACCAATAAAATAGAATTCAAGTCGTCCCTTAGCGCACATGACAACGGACGCGACGCCAGCTACACCTGCAATCATGCTCAGAGGAGAATCGGGCGTGATGTAGAAAACAATCAGCTGTAGTGCAAGCATACCATACAGAAAAGCTCGCTCAAAGGGAGTATAACCAGTCCAGAAGGTATTACGAATCCAAGTAGTAATCTTATTCATTGTTATTGTTCCTTTCTTTATCGTTCCATTACTTCGTTGACATAGTTAACAACGGACATAAAATTCTCGTAATAGTTACCAGTTAGAATAACAACCTTATCCCAGTCGCCAGTGCGCTTAATATTCTGAACTAGAATATCAAATAGTTCCTGTCGTTCCTTCATACCGCTATGGGCCATGTAGCGCTCATGGTCGTCTACAAAAACACCGTGAGGCGCAACCAGGAAAATCTTGTCCCAACGAGACTTACGCGCAAGTTCGTCAGCCATAACGGCTACCTTTTCAAATTCTTCCTGAGTTAGAGCACAGGTATCGTCCTTTGCATAATACTCTGCGTACATGCGCGTAACCATGGAATCAGTGTCCGCAAAGAACACACCATGATTTGCAGGAGAATTGATTAGCTTCTTATTGAGGTTATACTGGCCCTCAAGGAAGGCCATGTAGTCTGCGCCATCAAGCTCCCAATCGCTAACACAGCTCTCCCGCATGTAATCTCGTGCCCACTCCCAGGAGTGCGGCGCATTGAAATACTTGCCAAGATCAGTAACCAAGGTGGACTTGCCCTCAGATGCAGTGCCAGTGATTAGAATGTTATGGCTAAACACTCGACGGAAAGGAGCAGTAATCTTATCCCAGTTCTTAATGGGATTCTGACGAATCATAGTGGCGCAGATTGGGTTAGAGGCTACGCGGTCAACCAGGATTGCTTCCTCGCCATACATTTCCTGTAGATCCTTTGCGTAGTTTTCGTCACCAACGTACCAGCGGCGCTTCATGCCGTAATCATATGATACATACGTACCATAATCCGTCTTGGCTTCAACGCTCTCTCGAACAACGGCCTTGCTATAAATTCGGACAAACTCATCCATCCAACCATCCCAACCGTCAGGATAGTTAGCAATGCCGAGTTCGCTGTCGTTAATCGCATAGACTGCAACCAGATCATCGTCAGCAAAGAACTCGCGCACATAACGGTAGCGCTTAGAGTGCGGTATGAGTGGCTCGCCCTTGTCACCGTCATATCCACAGACGATTACAATTACTCCGGCGTCATTTTCTTTCTTGGCTCGCATAATGAGGTCTAGATGGCCCTGATGCAGAGGTGCAAAAGAACCAAACACGATGCCAACACTATCGCCGCTAAGAGGCTTCTGATAAGAATGAATCATTTTCATTGCTCCTTTTAATTAATTTTGTATTGTATACGCTTCAATCATGCATTGAGGGGTGCATACGCCTTGGTATTCGTTCAAGCTGACTTTTGCTACAACATTTATGACAATTGCTGAATCGTCATCTTCCCAAGCTGATGCCCATTCCAGCAACGCATCTGTTTCAGTAAGCTTAAAAAGCACATACTTGATGTCATTAACAGTGAAAGCAATGCTGTCAAAGTTCTTTCCTTGAACATGAACATCTGAACGTTTTAGTGCAATGTTTTCGATGGCAACCAGCGGCTCGGCCAGACCTTGTCCCCACAAATCTTGATGCTTGTCAATGGTTTGAATGAATCCAACATCAAGGTCGTCTACGTCAATAATGAAATCAACGACGTATACCTTGTCCATGCTCACGGAATCAAGCTTTTCGTTGAACCAATTTCGCACGTTTTCAAGATTTTCTGCTGGTAACGAGCAACCGAAAGCGGCATTATGGCCCTGGGCCATGGTAATATACGGACACTGTTCCGTAAGCGCTCTAAAGTCTTCAATTGGACAGTTATTAAACGCTCGTCCAGAACCAGCAAGTTCATCATTATGTTTGCGAACCAGCAATACTGGCTTATTGATAGCCTCGCTGATTCTAATAGCCACAAGGCCAGTTAGGGACTGATCAATTTCACTGGTCGCATCCATAACTGCCACCTTGTCGTTATCACACTCTTGCGCCTTGTCAAGCAGTAGCTTTACAGACTTGTCTCGTGATCTGTTTTGCTTTCCCCTGTAAGACGTCATCAAGCGCACCATGTGCTCATAGATGTTTTCTTGCGTGGGCGATGATGCTCCGCGTTTGGTATACTCAAATGTTTCAAGCTCGTCTTCGCAAAATGCTCTAACAAGCAGCTCTCTTTCTTCAAATTCTGCAAGACGCAAGAAAGCATTAATCATCGGCGCTATACAGAATGCAATGGTGTGTGGGTTCGTGCGTCCTTTCATCGAAAAATTTTGTGACCTTACAAGCTCTACAAACATTTTGTTGCTTATATTTTGAAGCCCAAGATTGATTGCTGCACGAGTGCTTTCAGACTTGATGTTCATAACATCTGCAATATTTGCTAGGGCCACGAGATCCACAAATTGTGATGCATAATCCTCCCAATAATACTCATCTAGCGCCCTTAGGAAATCCCATGTTACATGTGTACCAGAGGCGGCCTTATTGTAGTAATTTGCTGACGTTTGATTGTTAATCAAGATGCCAGGATATTCTCTATCATCACTCTTTTCATGATGGTCCAATACTAGTACATCAATATTGGCGTCAATGAGCTTTTGACATTCGTCAATATCGTTAGAAGAGCTATCTGGAACAATCATGAGCCGAACACCATCTGGAATTTTAAAATCCTGAGACTCAAGCCCATGCGCTTTGTTTTTCTGATGAACGATCATGTGTACAGGATAGTCATCCTTCATGGACAAAATATACTTAGCCATAATGGTTGCGCTGCACACTCCGTCAGTATCTGTATCAACAAGAATGCCAATTGGGTTGCAGTTATCGAAGTGCTTCGCAAAACACTCAACGGCTTCTTCAATGTTGTCCAGGTGGTCATACGGTTCAATATCATTTTCTGATAAATTTAAGTATTTCTTGTAGTTCTCCACCCCTCTATTTAATAGAACGGTTTCTAGTGGACTACATATGTTGTTTGTGCTTCCTTTAATTAATTCATATCTCAATTCATATCTCCCTCCAAGAATTCATCTTCAATGACTAGGCAGTTTACCTTCCCCGAATGAGCAGTACATCCATCAATCATGATTAACTTATTATTGTAATTAAACGGCGAGAAATCTGCATCTTGCCCAAACTCTGACGTGCCCTCAACCATATGACGACCATAAGATGCATGCCAGTGCCCAGCTACAATACACTTTTCAATACCAAACCCTTGTTCAATCATGTCGAAGCTACACAGCCATGCAGCATCGTCCCACTGATATTGACTTGCATCACGCCAATTTTCCATCTTAGAATATGGACGGTTCCGCCTATAATAAGGAGGCAAATTGTCGTTGCAAGTTACCGGGATAAACCCATGACAGAACACATAATTCTTAGTTTCAAAATAATTGACCATGCCGTCCAAGAAAGTGTGAGTTCGTGCGAGTGTTCTGATACAACATTCATCGAATGCATATCCACTACCCGCATCACCAAGTTCGTTAATGGTGCCGAAAGTGCCATTAGACATATCGTGCATTCCAGGATATCCACGCTCACAACATTCGACCAAAAGCTGTTCGTGATTTCCTTTAATAAGAATTTTGCGCGGAAGCATCTTTAGATACACCATAACGTCCTCGGGGCATGGACCGCGATCAAAGTTATCGCCGCATGAGATCAACCAGTGATCCTCGTTGTTTGGGTCAAAACCAGCATTGTCTAGGGCGTCAAGCATTTCATGATAGAAACCATGGACGTCTGAGACTACGAAAAACTTTGGCATATATTAAACCTCCTACATTAATTTTGTATTGTTTACGATAACATTATATAGCCAAACTATCTTTTTGTAAAGATGGTAAATTAAACAAAAATGGGCTACAGTTTTTGTCTATAGCCCACAAATTTTAATACGTCAGGTACTCCACAAGTCCGCACTTGTTGCACTTATATTCATATTGTACAGGAATAGTTGGCAGTGCATACATGGAATACTTACACATCGCGCCATCACACTTAGAACACCGATACTTTGGCTCGCGATACTCAATCATAGGCGTAGACTTGTCATGTGCTGCTTTGTATTCTTCTGCGGTTGGCAGGTTATCATACTGCGGCGTTACTGTCTTAACCATGTCTTAAACTCCCTATAGGTACCAAACTTTTCCTTCCAACTAGCAACAATTTCAGTCGGATTCAGGTTTAACTTCTGACACACATATGTAATATATTCATTCTCGTACAACTTACGACGGCGCTTATTAAGTTTCTTTACTTCTGTAAATACTTCATCGCGAGAAACACCGTATTGCTTTAGCAGATACTCACTGAGATCATATTCGGAATATTCAATAAACTGACAAATTGGACACACGCACTCGGGAACTCCATAGTTACCACTCTCTTCACAACAGAACCTGTCAAACAACAACTCATCACTATATGTTATCAAATCTTCTTCTGTAAAATCGTGATATGTATCCGTATTGTAATCATATCTATCCTTATTCCATTCATTTTCTAGAATCATTTTAATCATGTTACTCTTAGAGGGAAGTTCTAGAGCCTCATCGCAGCAGAAAATATGGCCGTTGACACACTCCATCATGCTAACATCAGATACTCCTGCATCCCATCCACTTTCAACACGACCACAAATATCACAAACAAAGCTTGAACTACTACTATTTGTGACAAAGTCTTTTCTGATCTTCATTTACTCATCCTCCAAGATAATAAAGTAGTCATTATTGCTTGCTAGCTCGTGAATTAGGTTGCTGCAATAATAATCGTCGTAATCAACAGATTTTGCAAGAATATTGAAGCCGTCAGAAATGTACTTGACCAAATACTCATACTCATCCCTGTAATATTCATCAGCGATAAGCGTTTCAACTGTGTCCATTTCGCGCCAACCATGGCGGTCAACAAACCACTGATCGAATTCTTCCTTTGTGCGCAGAATTTCACCTTCTGTGGTTTCGTTGCTGCCTGCAACTAGTAGAGTCTGTTCCAACAAATTACCGTAATTCTTTAAAAAAGGATACTTAATCAGCGTATCTTCATCAAACTCCGGCATTGCACGGTATGCGATTACGAAGCTGCTGCTGCTAGAATTTGTAACATAATCAGTCCTAATCTTCATACGCGACCTCCTTAATGATGTGAAATTCGACGAATTGTGCAACTCAGATTTGGCATGATTTCATGCTCCATAGTAGAACCGAAGTCACTATGATCTTCGTATTCAACAATAGACACTACATCATATTCATTTAATTCTTCTTCAAATGAACGCGCCCAGTCGTCTTTAACACCTTCAATAAACTGCTGATATTCGTCCGAATTCAGTTCTTCAAGGCTCAGCCGCCACCAATCCTTACCATTGAAAGGCACACTATATGTATATAGACTATCTCTATATGCTTGTTTAACTTCATCTTTAGACGAAATGCCATCTATTACATCGTTAACGACATCTTGAATTGCACTTCTTGACCAATAATCCGGCAAAGAGTTTGTAATTACATCATGAATTTCATCCTGGCTATTAAATCCCAAGATAAAGCTTGAGCTACTGCTATTGGTTACAAAATCAGTTCGGATTTTCATATAATCAATCACCTCGCATAATCTTCAAGTGTTCGGAGTCCATCTTGTAGTCAAAACTATACAACGCACAACCCAATGGGTCACCATCTTCATTGCTGCCGTATTTGCTCGTGATTTTCCATTCACCCAGATCCATACAACCCCAGCGAGTACTCATCAAATCTTCTGCCATTTCTTGAATCACATCATTGTATTCTACAGGTGAAATATCAAGGTCTGACATTAGATTCTCGATATCCGACTTGCACCGATGAAGCATTTCCTTAACTTCGTCAATCGTGCAATTTACATGCTTAGCGATGATAAAACTACTGCTTGAGCTATTTGTAACAAAGTCAGTTCTAATCTTCAATATTATCACTCCTTATCCCATATGATTACAAGAATATTCTGAAACTTCGCACAGCTTCTCAACGACATAATCGGGAATATATCCAGATTCAGAATGAATGCATACGCGCCCCATCATGTACAAACATGCCTTATCCTCAGGAATGTTGTTTGTCAGAATGTCTTCTCTCGTGTGCACACACTCTTCCTTGTCACACCACTCTGCATACCCACATTCAGCGCAGTTACCAGCATACTGAAACGCTTCATCAGCATAAGGAAAGTACCAGTTGAGCACCTCAGACTTGCTGTTAACTTTGTGGATACTAGTGTCGTATTCAGGATCCACATTGTAATGCAACCATTCAACTTTGCGCTCTTCAAGGAAATCTGCAATTGTAAATGGGGCATAATCCCTTGGGTTGGCCTTCTTTTGAGTCAGCCAATATTGCTCGTATTCCGCATAAGTTTCGCAATCCAGCCAGTCGTAATTATTGAAATAACTCCACGCAGAGATACCACATGCTTCTTCAAAGTCGTCTTGCAGTTGCCATCGCGTCTTGAAATCCTTTTCAGTACATTCAAACTTGGAGTAGCCGTCTTTTTGCACATAGGCCATTTTCAATTCAGGATGCTCTGCAATGTAGATAATGGCCGCGTCACGACACGATAGAAAGTCTTTGTAGAATCCTTTGATAGTTTGGAAAACAGATTCAATTGTAGCAGACTCATCTTCTTTCTTTCCGATAACGAATGAGCTACTAGAACTGTTGGTTACAAAGTCAGACCTAATCTTCACAGTAAATCCCTCCAACTTGACTGACATTCCCATTCATAATCAAATTTAACATTCCGCAGATTTACATCAATTTTATCTAGAAACTCTGTCATATCAAAATTATCCATCGAGGTATAACCGCCGATATACCCGCTGTTCTCTTCGATGTGCCATGCTTCATCTGCGCATGCCATTCCAAGTGCAGCGCCAATTTCACCGTGTCGCCTGATTGCTTTAATCTGATCACTATCCAAATGGCACTTATTAATAATAAAACTACTTGAACTGGAATTAGTTACAAAGTCGTGACGAATCTTCACGGCCGTTCGAACTTCCTTTCGCTGCGATTACACAGAGTAATCTGATTCACAAGAGGACATCCACCAGCACAATTAGCACGATTGGGGCAACCGCTACAAGAATGTCGCAGAGAATAACGGAACTTCTCAAAGATGTCGCTGTCCCAAGCTTCCTGAACGGTATGGTCGCGCAGGCTGACAAACCAGCTGCTATCCTGATTTGCAAAGGAACAAGGCATCATATTCATGTTAGCGTCAATATACGCAGAGTATCGAGCGCCCTCACAGAAGTCCAGACTTTCCATATTTACCTGCTTAGTGAAATTCACAATACCGGAGCAGGTGCAGCTATCGAACCCAATCTTGTGATGGAAATCGCCAGTATCAATTAGCTCGAAAAATTCCTTGACACGAGGATCTTCGGGACGCAGCATATTCTCTTCCTTGCCAAGTCCAACAGGCTTGTACAGCAGGAATACAACAGCATTGATGCCCTTCTTGAAGCTGTTATTCTTGAGGCGCTCAATCGCAGTGTCGATGCTCTTGTTGCTAAGAACATAGTGAATATTAGTCTTAACACCAGCGGTAAGCAGAAGATTCAGCGCATTTTCGGTGTAATCAGCAAAGTGCTCGCTAACAGCCACAGCACCACAGTACTTCTTGCAAATCTCAGCCTTTTCTTTGGTCATCAGGATACCACTAGTTGTGAAGTTGGGAACGATATTGTACTCGCGGCACAGACGCACAATCTCTTCAAAGTTCTTGTGAGTATCTACATCACCGGCCCCACCGAGAGCCACCTGGAACAGCTTACCCCTACTTTGCTTAAGAATAGACTCAAAGTCTTCGACAGACATGTTATTGCCAGTGCGTTCAATAGCCCTCTGGTAGCAGTCCACGTTACACTTATGCGAACATACACACGTCTGCATGATGCCAATATCAAGCAGCTCCGGATACGAAGTCATGAACGGGTCTACACCAGTATCCTTACCGTTCTCAATGACTCCGCTTCGTGCATAGAAACCGGTGCTGGGGTCAAACATGGAGATGAACTTGTTCTTCTTATCGATCTTCTTAATCATTTTCTTGCTCCATTAATTTTGTATTGTGCCTTTCGGCTGATTGTATTATAGCACGTTTTTCTAGTTTGTCAAGTAGTTTTTTAATGCGCGGCCAAATCTGCTTCGTGTAGCAAATCGACTCTATCTTTTAAATAACATGGAAGTTTATTATAATACTTAGTGTTCAGAAACGGGTCCATATGTGTTGAAATCAACCATGAAATATGTGGATTATTGACAACTCCATACGACATCCACGCTCCAACACATTGGTGCTGATAATAATGAGCATGCTCACATGGGTTGCCCTTGGAGTCAACGAATGCTTTTACGTACGGCTTGCCAATATCATGATACAAGGCTGCGCTCATCAAGATATCATCATCTTCTGTTATCACCACATTGCATTTATTATATAAATACATTTGCGCTTCGATGCAATGGTTGTACACATTAAGAGTATGATTTGGGTTATCATGTGGAATATTCATATCGGAGCGCGTCTTGTCAGAATATTCTCTTAGTATAAATGCATATGGACGAACAACTTTAATCTCATCAATACCTTCGTCATAATAAGGAGCTTGAAAGCGCTTCAACATCCTGTCAATAATATCTTTCCCAACAGTGCGTTCTCTGGAGGCATCTCTTTCAATGCAAGTTTCAATTGGAGCCCAAATAATATGACATTCAATCTTAGCAAGCTTAGGACACGCAGCAATAATGCCTGCGCGATCTTTACGAGTCATGTTGGTTGCGTCATATACGACGTTTTGCCAATTATTTAATGCTTCGACAGCCCTTGCCTGCATAAGTGCAAATACGCGACTTGGGTCAGTTTGAATTGTGGCGTCACCATAGATTTCAGCTCTGATTTGATCCGACGATAGATGGACGGCATTAACATGTTCCTCTGCATATTTCTTAGCATATGTGCTTTTTCCGCAGCCAGGAGGACCAACTAGGAGTACCAACTTCGGCCTATACATTTTACTCACCAAGCTCCTTTTTCATAGCAATTTTCATAATGTTATACTGCACGTCATCCATCAGTGAACTAACTTCTTGGTTGACAGTCTTGTCGCAAGTTTCCAAGAATTTATCACACAATTCAAGTGTTCTATCAAAACATACCTTTGCCATCCACTGTACGTCACCAGCAGTAAAACATCCGTTTTTAACACTCTTAAAATACTTGTCTTGCTTGGACACTAGACAATCGGCATAAGGTTCGCCAGCAATATACCGCTTGATAAATTCCTCAATCCGTTGAATGATGTAAAAATCCTTTGGAGAATATCCGAACTTTTCAATTGCCTCTACACGATTGTCTGTTGCATTAAAAATGCGCTTATACGTACTGTACACATTCCCGCGCATAGCCTGGATGGCACGCGCAACGTCATATCGCGCAATTTCTTCACGAGCTTCTACAAGCCTGTTCCACTCATTTGCATAGAACGGATTGACAATTGTGTACTTAGAGAACAGAGTCTCTACGAAATTGATATTGCCCTTACGAAGAATTGGGATATAAAGGCGCACATCTTTAAACTCAATATGTTCATTGTTAGACAATACATGCGTAGTGCTTGTTGGCATTTTATTCATAGCTACATCCTTGAAAGACGGCACGACTACAAGTTTAGTGTCTACGTCTGAACCTTCGCAATCAAGTCCGTAATTTTGTGAACCAGCCAAATTCAGGCATACAATTCGATCTCGCTGAAAGTGCTCAGCGGCATCATTATAATGCTCGAAAAGCCTCTCCATAATAAATTCATCACTATGATAATTCATAATCAACACTCCTGCTCATCAAGCATCTTTGCGGTATTCATGAAAATTCTCTTAAGTTGGTCATCATAACCAAAGCGAGTAGCGTTCTGCTCAATAGACTTTAGCAAATTGCCATCCTTCTGACGTTCGCTCGCTGCCTTCCAGTCGCAAATCATTTCCATGATGTCAACAAGATTCATATCATCAATACCCTTAGCAAAATGCTCTGGATGATGACGGCTATTGGCGTAATGGTGGTCTAGTGCAGGCTTCATACCGGCCAGGCATTCTTTATACTCAGGAGTACCGTACTGAGTATCAGCAAGTCGCGGTGTGTATTCTGCGAATACTTCTACTTCGGGACTTTCTAGCTTTACCCTGTCGTGGTTAACGCCACGCAGGGTAAGCTTATCAGTCATACAACGAATATAATAACGAACACGTTCAATGTGCTTCTGAGTTTCAACTTGGCATTCTGCAATAGTCATATTACTCATTGATTTCCTCCTGAGATTCCTCCATGTCAGGTGCATCAGCAACGTCCTTAGCAATACCTTCAAGAACCTTGAAAGAGAAGTTCTTATGCTTATAAACTGCAATATTAGGACGGCTTACAATGCGAGCAACAACACCCTCGCGGATGTGAGTCTTACCAATGGGGTCAGGGCCATCGAAGTATTCCTCTACCTTTCGGAGAACGTACTCACCTGGAGTCATGACTGGGAACTTAGTAGTATCAATATTTTCCTCTACTTCAAAAACGGGAATGATAAACTTCTCAAACACGGGAACGGTCTTTACTCCCATCTGCTCGCAACGCAGACGCATCTGCTCAGGAGATAGCTCATATACATCGCCGTCCTCATTTACAACGGTCATGCGATATACATAAACCTCACAGCGAGACTCCAGGAAACTATCTTCGCTGTGAATAGGAGCATAAGTCTCCTCGTCCCAGCCAAGAACTTCCGGTAGACGTTCAAAACCGCCCTCGGGATCGCAGCCATAAGAGAATACGGTTTCCTCGCCATACTGCTTAGAGAAAGCCTTGTCAGAAATCTTGGAGTTCTTAACAGTAGCCATGATTGGAGTACTCTCGTTTACGAAACCAACGATCTCATAATAGACAACTTCACCCTTATGAAGCTTGCCATCAAACTTCTTGGCCATTTCACGACGGAAAGTATTATCATCGTAGAAACCACCGTCATGCTTTTCGTCTAGAACAACACGACGAGTACCTGTCACGTAGCCATATTCAGTATACTTAGTACCAGGCTTACGCATGATCTTCTGCCATAGAGTGCGCTTCTTCTGCTTTTCAATAGGCAGATAACCGGTGCGGCCAGAAGTACCATGCATCTTCAAGGTCAGTTCGACTACATCGCCAGCACGGAAGTCATTTAGGTGATAGGCAAGCTGCTCGGTGTCAACATGCTCATAGAAAGTTGGTACATGCTTGGCCTTAATCTTCTTACCAGAACGACCATGCCAAATACCGGGATTCTTGCGCTTAGGAATATACTTCTTACAAATCTCAACACCATTTAGAATGTCAATAGTGTCACCTTCCTTTAGGTCAGACACGGTCGTAAAGTTGGCCAGACAGGTAAGAGGTAGGAATAGGCCGTCGGACTTCTCGCCACGCAGCTTTAGTGCCTTAATGTTGCGCTTCTCAGGATCAAGATAGCCGCCACAAGGGTTACCATTTTCATCCTTACGACGAACGAGGTCATTAACCTTGCAGAATTCCTCGGATAGCTGACCATCAACAGGGAAGTATACGCCTAGCTGGCCTTCCTGATAGTCAAGGGAAACGATTACAGAGTTGCCAAAGCACTCGCCAATTTGCAGTCGGTCTGCATTGGAGTGCTTATGTACATTCTTTAGACGAGTAATAAAACCAGTGTAAGCCATAATTTATTCTCCTTTATAATTTAATCATGCGTTGGGGTTGGTGCTACTAGGGGTTCAACAGATACAACTACTGGCTCTAGAGTAATATCTGATGCAGGGATTTGTGTTGGAATTGGAACTAGAATCGGAGGAACGACAGTAAGTTCAGGCGTTGCTTCTGACATAGGATGTGAATTAGATGAACATCCAGCTAATAGCAACAAAAGTGTTGTAAGAATTGCCCATAGAATAATCTTTTTCATAAACCCCTCCAATTAATTTTGCATTGTTTTATCGTGTTTCTTTAGTCCAAAGGTATCCGCAGTAAGCAGTACCATTTTCAATCGCATTAAGCAGCTTAATGACGGTGCCAATAGCCATCTTTACCGCATCATTCTTTTTAATTTTCTTACTTTGGAATGCGCCATAATTGTCTACCATGGCGTATGCAGCCTTTTCGATAGTGGTGAAAATCTGCTCGTTACCAGTCTTCTCGTGCCGACCAACGATATATTCAGTCTTAAAATCCGGATGATGGTTACCCTTTGCAACATTGCACACAGTGCACATCGTCTGCATGTTGGTCACTTTGTCGGGGCCACCCTTGCTAGCAGGAACAATATGATCCTTGGTGATCAGAGTGCCATCGTCAGCATAGAGATTAAAGTGCCTACGGTTGGTATTCTCTTGGCCGCAAAGCTTGAAATGAGTGCCTTCCTTACCACAGCATACACACTTTACACCCTTCTGATAAAAAGTCATATATCGAAGAGATTTGGCATGTACATTAAACCCATCAACAATAATATTGGACTTACACTTCCCACCGTCATTATTGCCAAGAAGATGCTCTTCGCCAATAATTGCAAAAACCTCTTCAATGCCGTACTTCTTATCTTCGATAACCATGTTTATTTCCTCCGTTAATTTTGTATTGCTGGTTTGCATGGTTATAGTAACACGAAATGCTTAAAATGTCTAGATGACAAAATAGACAAGCTTTTCGCCTGTCTATTGTATATTAGTTACAACAATTATCACATAGGGGTTCAAGCCCACCATTGCGAACATAAATATGTTGTGCATTAGCGCCGCAAATCATACATGTTTCTCTACTAAACTCTGTATATGCTTCAATGATATCATTGATAACAGCAGATACTTCTAGGAGTTGGTCCGCTATTTGTATTGGATACTCCATCTCACGCCAATGCCAATACATGCGCATTGCGCCATATTTTTCTTTTACCTGGTCAATAACAAAGTCGTTTGCATATCTACCAAGTGCGAATAACAATTCATCGCATAACTCTTCACCAAACCTAGACACCCATCCGTCCGGGAGACAATTAATCCAGCCCATGATTTCTTCTCGCATATTAACCCTCGTAAGTTTCAAAAATACCAGCCATAGTCTTGCCATTAGCACGAGCCAGGTCCATGGCCAGAGCGCAGATATTTCGCTCCATACCAACGCCAATTTCCATATGGAAATAATCAAGCAGGCTATCGTACTTCCTTGGCATCATGGTCTCTTCATATTCCTTGAACGAATGATGATACGCCGCCTTTTCTTCAAAAGACTCGTTCATCCAATCATCGTACAAATCTTCACGCCGACTGCCGTCCCATGCAATTAGCTCCTTGCCATTGACGGTAAATAGAGAACATGCCGTTCCCATATTACTGCCCTTGACAGCCCTCCACCAGCCCCAATCATCATTCCATTCTGTCACCTCTTCAAGGGCATGAATGTCTTTCTTATCAGCTTCCCATACCTGGTAGTAAGGTTCGTGTGCACTCTTGTAAGTGCGTTTGGCTTCAATTCCTAATGTCTTAAACGCCTTGTGAATATTTCCGCCAGCGAGAATCTCTACGGCCATATTATTCGCCCTCCTCTTCGTCAGGTTCCCAGATATACTCTACAATACGATCCGTCCGTCCGCATTCTTCGCACATGCCCTTGTAAGAAGTTAGTTCAATCTTCTTGACAACCTTCTTGGGAGGGTGCTTAATCTTGATGTAGCACTGCCGACATAGTTCACAATCAGTTTCACGGTAAGCCATTTTTAATACTCTCCTTAATAATTTATTTTAATGAAAGATTTCCTCGTGAGAAAATCCACCATTATTTGTATAATAAATGTGCCTGATACCAAGATCAGTAATAAGCTGCATGCACGACGGGCAAGGGCGAGACAATGCTGTGTTACCGTTCTTGCACTCACGATACACATACAAACTTACATTCTTAAAGTCAATATCGCTCCGGTTCATCAGTCCCTTCAGTGCCATTACCTCGGCATGAATGCTCGCAGGCGTGTCTTCCGAAAAACGATATTTATTATATTTTTTTTGAATCGGTGCAGACTTGCATGAATTGTAACCGCTGGAAATAATTCGGTGTCCACACACTGCAACAGCACCAACCGCCACCCTAGGAAAATCAGACATTTTTGAAACAGCTTTAGCTGCTGCAAAATATGCCCGGTGAGTTTTACTAAGTTCCATGTTAACCCTCAAATTCTACTTTTTCTAATTGTTTCAGTACACAATCCGAGCATAATTGCTCTGTACCGAACCAGTAAAGATCTTCAACTTCTTCGTCACATTCGTCGCAAAAGAAGCGAATGACTTTATAATACGGACATGCGGCATATAAGCATGGTAGTCCGCAATCCACACACTCGTTGTCTATGACAATCATTGGCCCCACCTCTCGTTAATTTCGTATTGTTATTTAATCTGATATACATTATGCTCTACAAGACGAACCCAATTCTCAATGTTATCAGAAGGGCTTTCTTTTTCTTGTAAAATGTTGTCCTTGTCTACGATTGCATAAATTGGAATGCCGCTCATGAAGTTGTTTGCAATATCTAGCAGGTCATCTTCAGAAATGTCCTTGTCAAAACAAAAAACAATCTTCACGCCAAGCCTTGTGAGCATTTCAACCTGGCGCTTGGATATTTTTGACCCGCCAGTACTCACACCATAGTATCCCATATCATGCAACTGCAAACAAAACTTTTCACTTTCTCCAACATACACGACGCCCTGCTGTTGAATTGCTTTAATGTTTTTATACAGACCGTAAAGTACTTGCGATTTTGCTCCAGGTTCCAGATAAAAATATTTACTTTCGTCTTCGCTTAGTTCATCCGGAAACCTACGTTGGTCCATTGGAGTGCTCGGAGTATACTTGAACCTTCTTGCCTTAACCGCAATGAGCGTTCCAAGTTCATCTCTAATTGGGATACAAATTGAGTTAGTAGATGGGTCAAATGATATCTCAAACTCACGCTGAGTCTCTAGACTTATACCGTCATCCTCAAACATTACGTTTCCGTAAGGAAGGTAGTATGATAGAATTCGTTCAGAAATTGGTTTCAATGGGGCAGAGTCATCTTCGCTGTTTGTGTTCATATCTTGTAGCAATTTTAGCATTTGCAGAGACTCTGGTATATCTTCTCTTTCGCCATAATAATCAATACCTGCAATTCCACATACAAACTTCATTGCCTCAGCAAAAGAGCAATCTTCAAAATATGAAATCAAATCAAATATATCAGCTGACCTACCATTTTTAGTTATCTGTCTTGTATAATTGGTACAACTTATATATTCATTCTTGTAAACTACAATGCTTCTCGGGTTATCGCCATCCTTATTGCCGCACTGAATATATTCTCCTCTGTCCTGAATGTGATGACACCCTATCTCAGATAGGATATCAGGCAAAAGCTCTCTATTAATGATTTCTTCTTTAAGATCTCTGATATCCATTCTGCCCACCTGTCACTTGTGATTTTTATGATGCTATTATATTACATTAATTTTGTATTGTCAAGTAGTTTATTCGCCTTCTAAAATCCTTTTAGCCAAATTTGTGATAATGTCTGCCGCATATTCAATTTCTTCAATTGTGTTCATCGTACCAAGTGAAATACGAATTGTATTCAATGCTTGTTCCTCTGTCAATCCAATAGCCAGCAACGCATCGCTTGGCTTTGGTTCATACGACTTGCACGCAGAGCCCTTGGCGATAATAACACCCATCATATCACACAAAGTTGTAAGTCTATCAGCGTTAACTCCATCAATGGTCAATGAGATATTATTCGGAAGACGATTTCCTGCCACTGATGGACCGTTTAAATGAGCTCCTTCAATTTTTAACAAACGATCCAGCAGTTTGTTCCGCAACATCCACACCTTTACGCAATCGTCATTCATTCTTGTCGTTTCTAGTGCAGCACCGAATGCAGCAATCAAATGTGTTGGATATGTTCCTCCTCGACGCCCGTCTTGCTGTGACCCGTAAATTAATGGTCTTAGTCTAATTCCATTTCGCACATATAAGAAGCCAATGCCTTTTACGCAATGCATCTTTTGCCCTGAAACAGACATAAGATCAATACCGAGGTCTTTAACGTCAATGGAGCGCCAAGGATACATTTGTGTTGCATCAACGTGAAGCAAACCATTGTATTTATGTACAATAGATGCGATTGTTTTAATGTCTTGAATTACTCCAATCTCTGAATTTGCATAAGATATACTGACAAACGGTGGTTTACCATACCTGTTAGCTGCTTCGCTTAGAGTTTGTTCCAAAGCACTAATACGAATATTGCCGTAATTATCATTCGCCAAGTAATATTTTACATATGACTCACAGTCTCGCATCGCTTCCACAGTTGACGTATGCTCTAATTTTGTAGAGAAAAACATCATGTCATTCACATCTAGCGCCCCAATAATTGCAAGACTATTTGCTTCACAAGCACCAGAGGTCCAAATGATTTCCTCCGGTTCGCAATTAATGTCTCTAGCCACATAATTTGTTACACTATCTATGACCATTAGCGCGTCATGGCCTGGCGTATTGTCTGCGCTTGCATTGCCCCAATGTCTTTCCAGTATGCCAACAATAACATTAATTACTTCTGGATATGGGCGAGTTCCAGCTGCATTATCTAAATAGATCAAGTCTATATCTCCTTCCATTAATTTTGTATTCTATCCTCCTGTATTATACCACAAATTTCTGATTTGTCAAGCCCCAAAATAAAAAAATGCCCAGGAATTTCTTCCCGGGCGTTATATTATTCAACAGAACCAAGGTTTAGGATGGGTAGCATGCCGCTGTCGCCCATCATGTAGGTAGGCAGGTTGCCAGACCAATTCTGAGCGTATTCGTAAGCAACAACCTCGTCGCTAATTGCATCAGCCAGAGCCTTAGTTGCCTCAGCTTCCTTCTGACCCTTGTATGCAATGGCGTCGGCTTCAAGCTGTGCAACCTCGTAATCGGCCTGGGCCTTTACCTTTGCGGCCTCTGCGTCAGCTTCGGCATTAATCTTACGGATAGCTGCTTCGTTTTCAGCCTGAATCTTTGCGCGTTCTGCAGCCTGACGAGCACGTTCGGTTTCCATCTGCTGCTGAGTCTTATCCTTTAGAGCTTCCTGCTCAGCAACCTGCTTTGCTTCAATGGCATTGGTATACGCATTGGTGAAGTCAAAGTCATCAAGGAACACCTGCAGGGTGATGCCATACTTCTCTGCATAGGCGGTTACAGTGTCGTTAATGCCGCGCTGAATTTCGTTGCGAGTTTCAGTCATGTTCTCCGCCTCGCACTGGCCAAACTCTGCCTTTACTGCATTGTTGACCTGGGGCTTGATTAGAATCTTGAAGTAATCAGAGCCAACAGTCTTGTAAATCGTGGGAGCGGCAGTTGCATTTAGGCTGTACTTAACCGTGTAAGTATAAGTAACTTCCTGCAGATCCTTAGAAAAAGCAACATTCTTCTCAGTGAAGGTCTGTTCCTTGTTGCTCATGGTGACCACATTCTGCCACGGAGCGTGGAAATTAACACCATTGGGGAGAACGTTTTCAGAGACTGCGCCAAAGGTAGTTAGAATACCGGTGTGACCAGTAGGAACAGAAGATACGCAGGAAATAACAATCAGTACGATTGCAATTAGCAGCGAAACAACACCTACTGCAACGGGGCCACCTTCCTTCATAGACGCGCCCATGATAAATGCTACAATTGCGACCAGGAAACCAAGGATACCAAGAACGAATAGGAACATAGTGATTCTCCTTTTTTGTTTTTATTGACAGTTAGGTCTGCCGCCCACACATCTGCTATTTGATACACGACCCGAATGTATCAGCCAAAACCGATATGCTCATCCGCTCTCCGTGTTTTGAGTAGTTGCGCGTTTTGTTATCTTTTCTACTCGTGGTCTAGGTGACAGGATTTGAACCTGCGACTACGTGATCCCAAATCACGCATGCTACCTCTGCATTACACCTAGATATTAAAACAGGGGACCAGCGAATCGAACACTTTGGTGGTAGCTTTGGAGGCTACTCGGAGTCCATCCCCGTTTAAACCTAATACCCTATGCGGCGAGAATTTACGTGTGGCCACACGCTCGCCGATGCAACACTTTCCTCGCTATACCTCGTCTAGACGGTCTATTACTGTAGGTGGCAGTTTGCTCGCCAGATACAATCAAAGGCTTGTATCAACGCCTGCGTACGCCCTCAGGGACTCGAACCCCGGACTGATTCACGGTGTATAAGACCGCCGCTCTCGGACCAACTGAGCTAAGGGCGCATATGTTGAGCAGTTTCAGTCATGCTCAGGACTTACAGAATACAATCTCGCATAATCCTGCTACAATAGCGCGGATCTTGCCAGACGTACATCTCCCAGTCAATGAAATTACTTGCATATTCTGCTTCATAATTTCTACGACCAGTCCAGTCATAATATCCACCATCTGTCTCACAGAGGAAATGACCATCAATAGGGTCGTATACAAGTCTTCCGGAAAATACGGACTTAATAATGAGTGCAAAGAAATAGCAATTTCCAGTCATCCAGTCACAATCAACAGGGAAGCGACGGTGAATAAATTCCTCAATTCTGTCCATACTGCACCCGATACTTATCAATTGCGTGAGGGAAAACACCGTCATCGGTTTCGTTAACCAGGTACATTTCATCGTTGAAATCAGTCAGAGCGTAAATCACACCGATTAGAGAACGTGCGCTTACGCGATACTTACCGCTTGCATCAGTAATGGTGTACTTGGTAACAGAGCCATCAGAGTTAATGAACTGTACAAACTCTGAAGCTTCCTGCGGCGTATTTAGACGAATATGTGCTCGAATCATATTTTTATCTCCTTTTATTTTTTGAGTAAGGCGCCGATTGTTACTAACTAAGACGAAGGATTCGCGCTATATCCCATATCTTTACAACCTCACAATCATAAGGTTTCATGGTGCCGAAGGTGGGACTTGAACCCACACCCCTTTCGGAACTTGATTTTGAGTCAAGCGTGTCTGCCATTCCACCACTCCGGCATATAAAACGCACCTTGGCAATAAAGGTCGCCATCAACTTTAAGTTACGATTCAGGTGCATTATTTGGTGGGCCGGGTTGGAATCGAACCAACGGTGTATCAGTCGTAGCAGATTTACAGTCTGCTGCCCTCGCCAACTAGGCACACCGACCCATGTGTAACGATGCGTACGGGATTCGAACCCGTGACCTCTAGCGTGACAGGCTAGCGCTCTAACCAACTGAGCTAACGCACCATATTAGACTGGTATTGCGAACTTGCCCCAGTCAGGCGACTCATTTAATTTCTCCTCTTGGGATACGGCCCAGCGACATAACTGTGCAGTCGCAACGCTTTTTCTGTCGAGGGAGCAGCTTGCCGAACCCTCCTGGTCGAGCATCTTGGAGTCGAACCAAGCATCTCTCGGTTATCAGCCGAGTGCATTAACCAACTATGCTAATGCTCGATATGGTGCTGAGGAGGGGAGTCGAACCCCCAATCCTTACGGCGGCGGATTTTAAGTCCGCTGCATATGCCAATTCTGCCACCTCAGCATATTAGAGAGCAGTTTAACGTCATGCTCAGGACACCGCTCGTAGGGCGGGACATCCTCCGGGTTGGAATAAGCTGATTCAATCATAGGCAAAGTCCTCCTTTGGATTATTTAACAGTCGAGAATAACGTGCAGGGCTGTTTTTTTCTAAATGTCAGGAAACATTTGAATAGCATTAATATCATCTATATTAAGAAGTAACCCTGCACTCTGCATCGACCAGTTAGCGTTTCAATGTCCGAGAATATATATACCAGTAATTCACGTGCTCTGTCCAATTGAGCTATTTATCACAAGGTTGTGATAAAGTAGGGCTCGAACCTACAACCTCGGCTTTAACATAGCGAAGTAACTGATATGACTGCATCGGACTAATTATTTCACTGTCAAGTTGCGAGAATATTTATCGTCGGGCTTTAAACTCTGCCAATTGAGCTATACTGCAAACGCAGCACTTGGACTCGAACCAAGAACCTTTTGTTTATCATACAAACGAAGTATCCGACAACGACTGCTTCGCAACTGGAATTTACAATCAACACTCTGAGAATATCGACAATAGTTTTAATGGACTTGAACCATTTCAAAAAATTGTTGCAGAATTTTTCTTTAACCGAAGTAACTATTATCACTGCATCAGAACTGTTTGTTCTTAACAATCTTTGCGAGAATAACACGAAGAGGTTAGCGAAGTCATATTAAAAGTATGAAGCATCTCTTCAATCTGCATCGCAAATGATTTAATTAATTTCTATTATCTACGCCATCCCACTGGTCAATCATAGCCTTAGCAAACACGGCTTCGTTACCGGTCCAACCATACATGATATTAGTGCGATATGCGTATTCTGGAATTACGACGTTGTTATAACCAGCGGTCTGAATGCTGAATACGTTTACCTTCGGATTAACCTTCTTACGATAATCCTGAATGAGCTTGAACACATTTACGTATCCCCATCCACATTCATAGCCTGCACGGCTATAAGCGTTCTTATGCGCATTGGTACCGTATAGTCCACCATGACCAGCTTGCTGATCAGAGTAAATGAAGATATTGTCCCAGTGTTCACGCTTTTCAATAGCGTTCTTGAAGAACTCCCAGATACCACCCTCAGTACCACCGCCAACATCACCGGAACCGTGTCGAGAAATGTCCTTGGCCTGATTCAGCACGCCAGCTCGCTTGCTAATTGGCTTTACAATGAGCTTGTCACCAAACTTACCAACATAACCTTCCTCAGAACAGGCAGCGGTAATAACAGAAGAGAGATTATCAATATCTGCCACAGTGACAGAGCCATATTCGCTGTTGAACGCTCCCCATGCGGAACCAGAATTGTCGGACAAGCACATGGTCTTACCAGCCAGCTTGGGATAGTTGGCCAGTGCAATGTCCATACACTCTTCAAGTGCGTCAATGATAATAGGCTTGTGATTGCAGGAGCTGCTTTCAACTGCCTTTAGCGCGGAGTAATAACGGAAGGGGAACTGCTTGCTTCCAACAACAGTGTCCTTGATGCGCTGCATATACTGCTTGCAGAAAGCGATGTCGTTAACCTCGGTGAACACACCACGAATATTTCTGAGAAGCGCCATATGGCCCATCTTGACAGTGTTGAAAATTTCCTTCCAAGACTTACCCTCAGAGCGAAGATTTTCCCAAGTCTTTTCAGCCTCAGAGGTTTCAATCGTACCGGTCTGCATCAGTTCGTCAATTACAGGAGAATGTGCGTGACACAGGCGAACCGCATTAATCATACCAATCTCATGATTCTTATACTTAGCGAGCTGATACTTACCAGTGTTGCTAATCTTTTTGCTCCAAGAGCGCTTGAGAATGCTAGGAATCTTGTTCTTCTTGCCCTTGTTGTTATACAGGTAGTAAGCCATCTGACTCATAGGCTCGTCCGCACGAGACATCACACGCTGATTAATCTCGTCGAACTTACCAGGATTTTCATTTGAAAACTCCTGACGCTTAGGATGCACGGCTGCGCGAACCATAATCACCTGAGGGTTCAGTCGCATGAAGTAGTCGTTACGAAGAGTCACGGCCCATTCAAGCGTTGCCTTGAAGTCGTAGTCCAGTGCCTTGTCAATTGCCTTTTCCATGATGGTTTCAGTGTTAAGACCTTCATATTCCTTAGGCAGAGCGCTGAAACCGCGAACAAGTTCATGCACTACATACGCAGAACTACGCTTACCATCTCGATAATAAGAAGGCTCGCCGAAGATGGAAGACGCAGTAATCATCTTGAGAGTATCAATAGGATTGATTACATAAGAATCACCATCCATGAAGTTCTTGACGGTTTCGTCAAGTCTAAGGGAATTAGTCTGATTCATTTCAGACACTGCTTTAGATAGCTTACTCATCGTTGACCTCCATTAATTTTGTGTTGTTACCTCTTTACGATTTGGATTATACCATATGTTTTCCGATTTGTCAAGAGGTTTTTGAAAAAATTTTTAGAAAATTTTCAAGCACGCCCGGTTGGGATCGAACCAACGACACTCGGCTTAGAAGGCCGATGCTCTGTCCCCTGAGCTACGGGCGCATATTGTGGAGCTAAGGAGAATCGAACTCCTGACCTTCTGCTTGCAAGGCAGACGCTCTACCAACTGAGCTATAGCCCCATATGGTGGACCAGCCATGGTGTGACCATGAAGAGTCCTTATTCAGGTTTCTCTTTTCAACTCTGGCCCATACAGGATGCGCGGCCAAACGCATCCAGAAACCTTTTGTACGCTAGTACATAGGCTAATTGCAGACTCACTCTCTATCTGCTTGCCGCACTTCGTGTCGGTACTGTCCTTGCGGGATCTGAACGGCTGTTTTCATCGTTGAAAACCTGCTTAAAGTCACTCATATACTTATTAAACGCTTGGAGCTGGCGTTAAATATCTGGCCGTGCACTGCCTTAACGGGGTCAATTTACTCCCTTATCCGGTTTTGGTAGGTACCGGAAACCTCTATCTAAACCCGCATTTCGTATGGCCTTTCGACGGGACACCCTTACGTAAAGGTATGTTCGTAGTATCCATACAGGTTAGAAGCGGCAACCTACCCAGGCCATAGGGCTGCTTTCGGCATTGGCGGAGAGAGAGGGATTTGAACCCTCGCGCCGGTTACCCGACCTAACGCCTTAGCAGGGCGTCCTCTTGAGCCTCTTGAGTATCTCTCCATAGGATTCACCATGTGCTACTAGTACGCTTTATAATTACTCATCGATACAGTAATTATTAGGGGCATGGCTACTCTACTCCCTATTTTGTCGAGCAAAATCCCGAAAATCTCAACGTTGCACCCCTCAATCTAGGTCATGAGAATTACATTACCGACATTTACTCATGCAACTACCATCTCACTGTTATATCCACGGGATTTTATGTGGCGACAGGGGCGAGATTTGAACTCGCGGGTGGTTTCCCACCGCTGGATTTCGAATCCAGTGCATTAAGCCAGACTCTGCCACCCTGCCATGTGAAGGCTTACTGGCCTTCGAGCTTTCGGATCTTGCGCTTTAGCTTATTGACGATGTTAACGTTTGCAACAGGGTCGCGCTGCTGTAGAAGGTTCATACGTGCTCGTAGGATGCTGATCTTGGTTTCGTTAGTCATGGTATTATACCTCCATAATAATTTTTAGAAGAGCTCCGTGTGAGACTCGAACTCACAACCGACAGATTACAAATCTGTTGCGCTGCCAATTGCGCCAACGGAGCATGTCACCCTAAGGAGATTTGAACTCCTGTCTTATCCGTGAAAGGGATATGTCCTAGGCCTCTAGACGATAGGGGTGAAATCTGGCAGGTGGCCACTCTAACCGGCACACCATG
>X430_Giraffe__coassemble_8_pt1 | contig 45947 bp, 36 predicted proteins | sample X430_Giraffe__metabat2_high_PE_008 | metagenome-assembled genome bin X430_Giraffe
CAGATACTGCAAATATTGAGGTTACTCCGGATACGTTGGAGGTTGGCGTTCTCGATGTGGATGTGCCCACAACAACTACTGCTGAGTTCACTATTGCCAACACTGGCGATTATCCGTTGGAGTACGTATTCCCCAAATTCTCTGACCAACAGCTTGAGAAGCAGACCAAATCAGCCCATAAGTATGGCTATGCTGCAGAGAGCAACCTGAACGGTTCTGCCGAGTTCGCTTATGACGGTAATGCTGCTTTGATTGGCGGGACAGACATTACATCTTCATTCAGTGACGATGTTTATTTGTCTAAAGAGATTGCTCTGGGCTTCAGTTTCCCCTTCTACGGCAAGGCATACGACAGAGTCTACATTAGCAGTTTCGGCGGTATCGCCTTCAATAATGGCGAGAACGTATATCGTAGTCCTCTGACCGAGACGGCCTATGGCCTGGACGGTGTGGCATATATTTCGGCTTATGGCTATGAGTTGGCTTTCGGCCCCGAATCCAAGGTAGAGTATGCCAAGAAGGACGGTAAGTTCGTTGTCAACTATTCCAATGTGATGGCTTTGGTTTATGATCAGGACTACACTCCCATCTCGTTCCGTATAGTACTTTCCTCTAATGGTGACATTGAGGTTTACTACGATAGTTACGAGGCTGCATCACTCTTCCAAAGTGGTTCTACCCTTTATTGTGGTATTCACGATCCCGAGGATGCAGACCCCTTGACAGTTACTTCTGCCGATGTTGCCGACTATTGGGGAAACAATGATGACCCTGCCGGTGATGTTTATAAATACTTCACTTCGCAGACCGCAGTCAGATTTGTTGCTCCCAAGGCAAGCTTCATTACCGGCATAACTCCATCTTATGGTATCATTAATCCTGGTGACAAGGCTACTCTGACAGCCTCTGTTGCAGCGAATGAGAACCTAGTTGCCGGTGATACCTACAACAGAATTACCTTGTTGAGCAATGACCCCGATCAGTCTACATCTTACATTCGTTTCAATGCAAGCGTGGTAGGTGCAAGCCTTCAGCCTGTAGCAATCTTGGAAAGCGACGCCATTGACTTCGGTAAGGTGTTCCGTACCTCGGTGGCTCAATTGCCTGTTACCGTAAAGAATGTTGGTAAGGACAGCCTGGAGGTTGGCGCTATTGCTTTGGCTAGTGGCAATGTTGAGTTCGATGTTGAAGTTCCCTTCAAGTTGGCTCCCGGAATGTCCAAGGACATAGTTGTTTCACTGCCCACTGTTGCCGAAGGCTCCGTAGAGGATGTAATGACCATCACAACAAATGGCGGCGACCTTGTTGCAAACATTAAGGGTGAGGTTATCGGTGTTCCAACAATAGAGTTGAGTTATACCGAGATTACAGACACACTGGAGAGTGGTACCGAATTGAAGAAGCCTTTGACAATCAGCAATAATGGTAATGAACCCCTCGTTTATGCCATTGCTCCCAATGCCCTTATAGACTTTGCCGAGGAGGTGGATGAAAACTCCAAGACCTCGTATGCCTATGCTGCTTCTGTGGACGGTGGCACTGAGTATGACTGGATAGACATCGAAACCACAGGTTTGGGCGAGCAGAACAACTTCTCCTACTACAATAGTCACGACTATGTGGCAGTAGAGTTGCCCTTCGAGTTCCCCTTCTATGGCAAGAAGTACAGCAAGATGTACATCTACAATACCGGTTTCGTGTCCTTTACGGAACGTGTTGACCAAAAGATGTGGCCCGAACCGCCTGCTACTTTCCCCGAAGGAACTATCTATACCAACATCATTGCTCCTTATTGGGGTATGCACACAATGGACATGAGCAAGACAGCTGGTACATACCACTATATTACGGAGGATGAGGCTATTGTTTCCTTTATGGAGTATGGCAACACCATGAATATGGGTGTTTGCTATCAGCTCATCATGAAGAAGGACGGTTCATTCAAGTTCCAATACAAAGGGTTCGGTGAATATGCCATTATCTTTGCTCCGTTCGGTTTGGCCGGTATATCCAACGAGAATGCATCGGAGAGCATCAGGCTGCCTGAGCGCTATCTCGCATTTGGCAATGCAGTACAGTTCACTCCTGTTGTGGAGCAGACGGTTGCCGCAGGTGCCAGCAGGACCGTGGATATCAATGTCCATACCAACAAAATGGCAGGTAACTACACTGCTAACATTGACATTACCAGTAACGTTCCCGTTTCAGAAAAGATACAGATACCTGTCAACCTTACTATCACCGGTACAGCCAAGCCTGTATTCCCCGACACTATTGTCGTTCAGAATGTGATGAGTACTGCCGATAAGGCCTATAAGGGCCCGATGACCCAGATGGGTGCTTTCTACGAGGCATACTTTAAGGTTGAGAACCAGGGAACAGCTTCGTTCACGATAAATAATATCAAAAACGAGGGTGTGTTTGAAGTGTATGATTCATGGTATGACGAAACCATGCAGGTGCCCGCACAGACATGGTATTATGGTTGGGTAGAGGATTGGATGACCGGTGAAAAGGTTCAGCAGTGGGGACAGTACTACGAAGGTACCCCCGTTACTGTGGACGAGAAGGGACTGGAGATATCTATTCCCATTATGCAAGGCACTATTGAGAATACTCCCGGTACATACGACGTTCCTTTGACTTTCGCTTATAACGAGTCTGATACAGCCAAGGTACTTGTTCGCTTCATTGTAACAAATGCTCCTTACCTTGTAACAGATAAGGAGGAGATTCGTGTAGAGAATGTATCTGACGACTATGTTGGCGAGGACTCTGTGGTTATCTATAACTACGGTCAGTACAAGTTGACATACGACTTGCGCCTGGATCCCTCTGGTATTGGCGAGGAAATCAGTCAGGAGGATGCTGGTGGTGGCATTATGCCCTGGAACAATGAGGGTAAGAAGTCCTCTCCTGCACCTCTGTCCCAGGAAGCAAAGGCAGAGTTGATGAAGAACATCTACTCTTCTATAACAACCATGGCAACAAGTTCCAATGTTATTGATGCTCCTCAGGACTTCGAGTACAACGATGCGCTGTTCTATCCCACAGCTGAGGGTTCCAATACTGTGTCCTATGGTACCGGAAATAAGTATGGCACCTACAAGGCCGCTACTGCTTATCAGGCTCCCGAGGATGGTTTCAACATCTCTCATGTCTACATTGCAACAACATTGAGCAATATGGACGGTACATATATTGAGAATGCCGATATTACCGTAGAGATTGTAAATGGCGACAACTACGATAGTGATGATGTACTTTCGTCAGGCACGGTTCACTTCGAGTCTATGGAAGGCGCGCGCTTCGTTATTGTACCTCTGGACAAGGCTGTTTATATGAGTCCCGGTCAGAACTTCTATGTTCGCGTAACTTATCCCGAGGGCGTAGAATATCCCGCATACATGTCTTCTAAGGAGGAGGCCGTAGTTTCCAACCGTTACATGGGTTATGTAGAGGGTTACGGATGGTTTGACGTGGCTTCCATGTTCAAGGAGAGCTATGGCTCTTTGGGTTATATCATGACCTGTCTGGAGACCACCGAGGGCGGTTCTTGGGTCAGCCTCGAGAATGATACCCTTTCCGGCGAGATTGCTCCTGGTGAAAGTGTTGCAGTGAAGGTTCGTCTTAATGCGGCATCTGCTCCCAAGGAGAAGGATAACAAGGCAGTAATCGTTATCAAGAGTAACGACCTGTATAACCCCGTTCTGAACTATCCTATATATCTGAGCAAGAATGGTTCTCCTGTTGTTACTGCTCCTTCCGAGACAGTTTATGCCAAGGAGGCGGATACTGCTATCGTGAATGTGTCTGTTGCAGAACCGGAAGGCGATGACATGACCATAGCACTTATAAACGCTAATGAGATGGTAAGCATCAAGAGTGCCACTGCTGACAATAGTGAGGCACAGGTTACAATTAACGAAGATGAAACCATTAGCGTAGTAGGCGAGACCGGTAGCTTGAACATTGAAATCGCAATCGCACCTGCATACGAGACAGCAGGTTCATACTCGTTCGATATTGTTGCAACAGATAGTGCAAACCATGTAGGCAAGGCCACAGTACGCTACTATGTAGAACATGTCAACCGTGCTCCCGAGTGCATCGAGCCTATTGAAAAGATTGTTGTATGCCAAAATTCAACCTCGGAAGTTCTGTCGCTTAACTCTCTCTTCTCTGACCCCGATGATGATGAGATGACTTTTGCCATCAGTCTTTCTGACGATAATATTGCTACAATGTTCTTGTCAGGCAACGATGTAATATTCATGGGTAAGACTGTTGGTGAGACTATTGCCACTGTAACGGCAACTGACGCCAATGGGGCAACGACATCTATCCAGATAACCGTGGAGGTGGCAACAGCTGTCGGTATCGGTAATGTCGGTGAGGATGTCATGGTTGTGGTAGGTCCGAATCCTGTAGAGGAGACTCTGTATGTAACATGTAACTTCAATTCTGATGCTGTAAACTATGTAATATTCGATTACAGTGGCAGACAGATGTACTTCGACACGGAGGCCGTTTCTGCAGGAAGCACAAAGGCCATCAATGTAAGTACATTCGCCGGTGGAGTTTATGTGCTTAAGGTCGCAACTCAGGATGGAGTATATGCGTACCGCATACTGAAGAAGTAATGGAAATTCAAAAGCTTTGAGCGTATAATGTTAGAGAGCGAAGATGGGATGTCCCCGATCTTCGCTCTCTTTTATTACTGCTGTCCGCAGAAACTTCTTCTGTTCTAACAGGCTTTGGCAGACAGTGACAATCTGGACTTCATCAACCTGCTCCTCTATATCCCGTGCCTCTACATCCTGCGCCTCTTCGGCTACAGAAAGTAAGGATATTTAGAGGTTTCAATAAAACCAATCAGGGGGATATGCTCGCCAGGCATATCCCCCTGTCTTATAAGACAGACTATTCTAAAACTTTGCGTACTGTGGATTGCGGCTTTCCCTGATTGCCACGCACTCCATCTCTATAAGCCATGTGGGACGACATACGGGAGCTAGGGTTATTACGGTAGGGATCTCGGGGAAGCGCTCCTTGAACATGTCGCGTACAAGCGCATAGTCGGCAGTGTCGCGCAGGTAGACGATAATCTGTGCGCAGTGCTCCATGGTCATGCCGGCCTCTTCCAACAGTTTCTCCACGTTCTCCCACATGCGCAGGGTCTGCTTGTGGATGTCTCCGACGTGCACCACCTCGCCCTGGTTGTTTATGCTTGCCGTGCCGGAGATATAGGCATGGTTGCGGTCACCGTACTGCATCAGTGTGCCACGCTCAAAGGTGACTCCGTAGTCGCTGGTGCGGTTCAGGTGGGTGGGGGCATAGAGATAGCGTTGCTGTTCGGGTTGGAAACCGGTCAGGGCGTATGCCCCCAACTGCACGAGGGCCTTGGGGTCGGAGGGATTGCCGCCGATGCCTGTGGAGGGAATATAATGCGTGTCTGCCGTCAGGCCTATGTAGTTGAAATAGTTGCGTCGTGCCACCACAAGTCCGTGGTATTGTGTGTCTACGTCGCGCACGAAGAACCATGTGCGAATGCAGTTGTCGGCAATGGAGGCCTGGTGCGATGTAAGCGCCTGTTCGTATTGCCCCAGCAGGGTCTGTGTCTGTTGGTGGCTGTCGCCCTGGTTGTCCATCAGCCCCATGGTCCAGATGTGGCGGTAGCCGTTGTGGCTTACTACCGTGGAGCCGGCCTGGTCGGCAAGGTATTCCACCTCCATGCCCTGTTGCATGTATATCCACAGGGCCACCTTGCTTCCGTCCAGAGGAGGCTGCTGTATGTAACTTATGGTACAATGGGAACCGTCCTCCTGCATGAGGGGTTGCTGGTTGGTGCTGTCGGACAGGAAGTAGCGCTTGAACACGGTTTGTGCCCCTTCCAGTTCGGGCATTTCTGCCAGTATGGTTTCGGCCTGGCGTATGCGCATGTATTGCTCCAGGAACATCTCTCCGTGTGGTTCCACATGCAGGATGGCATGCCACTCCTTGGTGCCGTTGCCTGTGGAAAAGGATGAGATTTCAATATTTACGCCCAGTTCCTTGATACTTGTTTGTAGGTATTTCATGTCGCAAAGGTACAAAAAAATGAATAACGAAGCACGTGCGGTGCGGAATTATTTATAACTTTGCGCAAGAAATACATAAACATAGTTACCGGCCAGCCGTGCCTTTGATATAATACAGTTATGACCGACAAGTACAGAGCATCCGACCCCATGAGTGAACTTATAAGCGACGACTACCGCATGTTGCAGGTGATCAGCCGCTTCGGACTGGCATTCGGCTTTGGCGATGCCAGCATACAGACCGTGTGCAGGGAGTGTGGTGTGGATGTGCCCACGTTCCTGGCTGTTGTGAACTTCATCAGGGGTGGCGACCATGTGAAGGTCAGCGAACTGGTGGATGACGTGGACGTAAACGCACTGATGGAGTACCTGAAGAAGTCGCACTCCTATTTCGTTGACTTCCGTCTGCCGGCCATAAAGCGCAAGTTGCTGGAGGCCATAGGGGTGTCCAGCAATCAGATTGCCGTGCTGATACTTAAATTCTATGACGAGTATGCCGCCGAGGTGTCGCGCCACATGGACTATGAGAACCACCACGTGCACCCCTATGTGGAGCAGTTGCTGGCAGGACGCCTGCCCGACTCGGAGCATGGTTTCCATATCCTCAGCCACCGCCATCAGGACAACCACAGCAGTATCGAGAAGAGTTCGTCGGAACTGAAGAACATCCTCATCAAGTACTATCCCGCCAAGAGCAATGTGCAGTTGCTCAACGAGGTGCTGATGGATATCTACATGATGGAGGAGGACATGCTCAGCCATTGCCGTCTGGAGGACCACCTCTTTGCCGAGTGCGTGCACCGTCTGGAGGACGAGGTGCGCCTGCGAGGGACTCAGCAGGCCGAGGAAGAGGCGGTTGCCACTCCCCGTGCCGAATCGGCCGACAGCCTTTCCGACCGTGAGAAGGAAGTCATCGTGGAGGTGGTGAAGGGTCATTCCAACAAGGAGATTGCCGAGAACATGTTCATCTCCGTGAATACCGTCATGACGCACCGTCGCAACATATCCAAGAAACTGAACATACACTCTCCTGCCGGCCTGACCATATATGCCATAGTTAACGGCTTGGTTAAGTTGGACGAGATAAGTTTGTAGGTACAGGCTGTTGTGGCAAGAATACATAAGGCGACCCTCTCTGTCTCATTATAACAGGGAGGGTCGCCTTATGTATTTTAATGGTTATGCTTGTTATTTCGTTGCCAGTACCTTCTCCATGAAGTAGGGCAACTGTACTCGCCACCAGCACCAGTCGTGGTCCACGTCGAAGCCCCAGTAGTCCATGTTGGCAGGGATGCCACGCTCGCACAATACGGTGTCCAGCGCACGTGTGCTTTCCAGCAGTTCGTCCTCCCACTTGCCCTGGCCTACGCAGATGTAGATGTTGCGCTTCTTGTAGAGGTCCATCCAGGGGTGGTCGGCAGGCATCTCGCGCAGGAAGTCGATGGGCGAGTTCATGAACGTGAGTTCGTCGCTGTACATGGGGAAGCCGTAGCCGGCTGTGTACAGACCGCTCAGTGCAATGACAGAATCGAAGATGTCCGGGCGGCGGAAGAAGAAGTTGCCGGCATGGAAAGCACCCATGGAACAACCCGTAACGATGAAGGTCTCGGTCTTGCGCTTGCGCACCTCGGGGATGAGTTCCTCGGTAATGTAGTGATACCAGCGCTCGTGCTGCTCTATGCGCCAGCGGTTGTCGGCAGAGCGGTTGCTCCACGTCTCGCCGTCTATGCCGTCCACGCAGATGGCACGTATCTCGCCCTTTTCTATCCAGGGTGCGAGGACGTCTATCATGCCGAAGTTCTCGAAGTCAAAGTAGCGGCCGTCCTGCGAGGGGAAGATGAGGACGGGGCGTCCCTTCTTGCCGTATGTCTTGTACTCCATCTCGCGCTGGAGATGATTGCTGAAATGTTTGTTGTATTGTCCTTCCATTATATATATTGATAAGTTTTAGGCAGGCCCGGGTAAGTGGAGCCTGCCTATGTGTGTTGTCCTGTCGTTACTTTCTGTTGCAAACGTCGTAAAGGAACTCGTCGCGCTCCCATTCCGTGCGGAAGCGTGCAATGTAGGCATAGTCGCCCATGGCAGGTGCCAGAGCCTTGTCGATGTTCGGAGTCATCTTCATGGCGTATGCATACTTGTCCAGTATCTGTGCGTCGTTCAGGTGATACTCCACGCCTGAGCGTCGGCCGGCATAGACGCAGAAGTAGTCGTCGTTGGTGTCGGGCTGTTTGCGCTGGTCAAATGCCACCATGTCTGCCCAGATCTGATATACGTCCACGTTGTGGGCATAGTTGATCATGTCGGGGGTGTAGCCGCCACCGGGGCGCATGTTCACCTCAAGAGCCACGAAGTCGCCCTCGTTGCCGAGACCGCGGTGGGCACGTCCCAACTGGAAGAACTCCAGGTGCACGAAACGGCTCTTCACACCGAATGCCTTGATGGTCTGGCGGCCCCAGAAGCGCAGGTTCTCGTTGATGTGCTGCTGGACGTAGTAGGTGCTGTCGAGGTTGTAGTTTACGATGTCCGAAATGGACGGGGGGCATACGCACATGCTCTCGAACATGGGTTCGCCCTTGGAGTTGATAATGGCATCGTAGGTGCAGATGTTGCCGGTAACGAACTCCTCGATGACATACTCGTGGATGTGCGGCGTGTTGTTGAGGAACTCGCGCAATGCCCATTCGCTCTCAATTTTGTGCGTACCGCCGGAACCCACGCCTATGTCGGGCTTGGCAAAGAGGGGATAGCCTGCTTCGTAGGCAAACTTCAGTATGTTGTCCAGGCTGTCGCTTGCCTTTATCTGGCGTGCGGTACGTATGCCGCCGGCAGCATAGTACTTCTTCATCTCGGACTTCTCCTTGATGCTGTCTATCTTGTCCGTCTTGATGCCGGTATTCACGTTGAAGTCGGTGCGCAGGCGTGCATCCTGCTCCAGCCAGTACTCGTTGTTGCTCTCTATCCAGTCTATGCGTCCGTACTTGGCGGCAAAGTGTGCCACGGCACGATACACCTGGTCATAGTCTTCCATGTTGTTGACACGGTAATACTCGGTAAGACTTTCCCTGAGACGGTTGTCCAGGTTGTCGTACGGAGCATCGCCAATACCAAATACAGTTACACCATTCCTCTTCAGTGCGGCGCAGAAGTTCCAGTAGTTCTCCGGAAAGTTGGGGGAAATGAAAATGAAGTTCATAATAGGTATGTTATTTGGTTTTTGTTATTATGGCATGAGAGTGGTTCGGGAGCAATTTGTGTACGGGATGCCATACTCTCGAGGGCTTGTTTTTGTTGTCCCGGGTGACTCGTCCTTGTTGTCCTCGGTGACTCGCCCCTGTCACCCTCGGTGACTCGCCCTTGTTGTCGGGGTGACACGTCCTTGTCGTCGGGAGGACACGTAATTGGTGATGTGGCGGTAAAATTTTGACCTTATGGACATATTTCCGCGTTTTAGCCTCTAAAAAATAAAAAAATAAGGTTTTTATTTGAAAAAACCAAATAAATGCAATACCTTTGCCCAATATATGTTTACTCTGTTTCTTACCAGTAGTCCTTGCGGACACGATGGAGCCTTGTTTGAAAAGAACGGATTCCGCGAAGAACTTCTCCGCCAGTTGAGTGGAGAGGTGCGTGGCCTTTATATCACATCCTCGCCCGATGATTTTTCTGGAAGCGAGTGCGCTTCAGAGGGAATGCGTACTGCACTCCAGGCCTGCGGCGTCAAAATTGTGAGTTGGACTTTGTTGGACAGAAGGAACATAACACGGGCGCATCTCCTTGTCCGCGAGTCAAACTTCATTATCCTTGGAGGCGGCCATGTGCCTACCCAGCATAAGTTTTTCCGTGAGATGTTCCTGCGCGAGGCACTGCTTGTCTATGAAGGGGTGCTGCTCACCATCAGTGCAGGCAGCATGAACTGTGCCGATGAGGTGTATTCCATACCCGAACTGCCGGGTGAGGTGCGCGACCCCAACTACAAGCGTTTCTTCCGTGGCATGGGACTGACAAGCATACAGATTCTGCCCCACTACTACGAGTGGAAGGACTTTGTGCTGGACGGCATGAAGATATACAACGAGGTGGCGGCAAAGGACAGTATGGGCAAGCGTTTCTATGTATTCCCCGACGGCACCTACCTGTACAGCATGTTCGGTTATGAGGAAATCCGCGGTGAGGCCTTCCTGATGGAAAACGGCATCTTCCGTAAGATATGCGAGGACGGACAGAAGGTGCTGCTGCCCATAATCTGATTGGACGGGTTTCCTGGTTTTTCTCGTGCTGAGAGTATTGTAGTTTATAGATGCTATAGGGTCTATAGATACTATAGATATTATAGATGCTATAGATGCTATAGATATTTGGGGCTATCTGTTCCTTACTGCTATCTGAAATACTTTCCCACCACTGGCAGGTTGCGCAGGGGCAGGTCGTGATAGATGATGTGCCCCACGAAAGCAAGTATCAGCACGGTATTGATGGCCATGCGGAGGAGGGATGGCCATTCCTGCGGCAACGCTTGCATGATGCCGAAGAAGAGGCAGGTGATGGCCACGTAGACGGCCATGCTCTTCATGGGATAGTTGATGGGGTTCTTCCTTTGTCCCACTACATAACTGAGAACCATGGCCGTGCCATACCCGGCAAAGCCTCCCCAGGCGCACGCCATGTAACTGTAATGGGGGATGAAGATGATGTTCACGGCAAACAGTACCGCACATCCTGCCAGTGAGAACCACGCTCCGTAGATGGTCTTGTCTATGAGTTTGTACCAGAAGGAGAGGTTGAAGTATATGCCCATCATTATCTCGGCGGCCATCACTATGGGGATGACGCGCAATCCCTCCCAGTAGTCGCTGCCCACCATGTATTTAAGCAGGGGCAGGTATGCCACCACGCACAGGAACGCCAGCAGGGTGAAGATAAGGAAATACTTCATGCCTATGGCGTAGGTCTCGTTCTTGTCCTTGTTCTTGCTTTGCGCGAAGACAAAGGGTTCGTAGGCATAGCGGAAGGCCTGCGTTATCATGGCCATAATCATTGCCACCTTCACACAGGCGCCGTATATGCCCAGTTCCACCACACCCTGTGAGGTGTCGGGATAGATGAGGGGGAATATCATCTTGTCTGCTGCCTGGTTGAGTATGCCGGCAATGCCAAGTATCAGCACGGGCCATGAGTAGGACAGCATGCGTCCGAGCAGACGGAAGTCCACCTTCCACTTTATCCTTGTCAGTTCGGGCAGGAAGAAGAAGGTGATGATGCCTGTGCATGCCAGGTTTAGTGTGAAGACATAGAGGACGTCGGTCTTGCCCAGCCAGACGAAGTACATGAGGTTAAGGCCGATATTGAGTGCTATGAACAGGAGTTTGAGTGAGGCGAACTTTATGGCCTTTTTCTGGTATCTAAGGTAGCAGAACGGCAAGGCCTGTATAGCATCCAGGGCAACTACGGAAGCCATTACCATTATATATTCGGGGTGCTCGGTGTATCCCATCAATTCGCTTATCGGTGTTATAAAGCCCAGAATGCCGGCCAGGAATATCAAGGCAAGTCCTGCCACCACGGCAAACGATGTGGAGAAGACGGTATCGGGGTCTTCGTCCTCCTTGTTGGCGAAGCGGAAGAAGGTAGTCTCCATGCCGAAGGTGAGCAAGACAAGCAGCAATGCCACGTAGGCATAGAGATTGGTGACTATGCCGTATCCGCCGTTTGCGGCACTGATGACGTGTGTGTACAGGGGGACGAGCAGATAGTTCAAGAATCTGCCTACTATGCTCGACAGACCATAGATGGCCGTGTCCTTGGCAAGGGATTTCAAGTTTGCCATATGTTATTGTTTATAGTTGAGGCCCCCTCAATCCCCTATAGGTGGGAAGACAAGATGGGGGGTAGCAAGTTCATTTGCCCTCGCTTACTCGCAGACTTCCGTTCAAAACAGTCCGTACAGTCTCTGGTCTATTTCTTCCGTCACTGTACGGAAGTCCTCGGGGCTGTCTCCGAACTTGCAGGTGTCGCCATCTATGATCAGCACCTGTCCGGGATAGTTCTTTATCCACTCCTCGTAGCGGTCGTTCAGGCCCTTCAGGTAGTCGATGCGTATGCTCTGCTCGTATTCGCGTCCGCGCTTGCTGATTTGTGCTATGAGGTTGGGGATGGTGCTGCGTATGTAGATCATCAGGTCGGGCAGTCCCACGAGAGACATCATCAGGTCAAAGAGGTCGGTGTAGTTGTTGAAGTCGCGGTCGGACATGTATCCCTGGTCGTGCAGGTTGGGGGCGAAGATTCGCGCATCCTCAAAGATGGTGCGGTCCTGTATAATGGTGCGGTCCGTAGCCTTGCTTATCTCCACCACGTCCTTGAAGCGCTTGTTCAGGAAGTAGATCTGCAGGTTGAAACTCCAGCGCGACATGTCCTTGTAGAAGTCCTCCAGATAGGGGTTCACGTCCACCGGTTCGAAGCGAGGTTCCCAACCGTATCTCTTGGCCAGCATCTTGGTCAGTGTGGTCTTGCCACAACCTATGTTTCCTGCTATTGCTATATGCATAATCGGTATTGTTTGTTGGTTTATATTCCGGGCTCTTCGGGGAAGAGGCTGTAGAAGATTCTGTCTATTTTGTCGGTTATTGACTTGAAGTCATCGCGGTTGTTGAGGAAGTCCATGTTGTCCACCTCTATGGTCAGGACCCTGCCGGGGTATTTGTTCCGGATGAAGTCCTCGTAGCGGTTATTCAGGTTCTGCAGGTATTCTATGGGTATGCTCTGTTCATATCCTCGTCCGCGTTTCTGTATGTTGGCCACCAGGTGCGGTATGGAGGCCCGCAGGTATATCATCAGGTCCGGGGTGCGTGCCACGCTGGTCATCTGCTGGAACAGTTCCATGTAGGTGTTGTAGTCGCGCTGCTCCATGTTGCCCATTGCCTGGTTGTTGGCGGCAAAGACATGCACGCCTTCAAAGATGCTTCGGTCCTGAATGATGTCCTTGTCGGTTTGTGATATGGCCAGAAGGTCGCGGAAGCGCTCCTTCAGAAAGAATGTCTCCAGGCAGAAACTCCACCGGTGTATGTCCTTGTAATAGTCCTCCATGTAGGGGTTTGTGGCCACTGCCTCGTACTTTGGCTCCCAACCATAGTGCCTGGCCAGAAGTTCGGTCAGTGTGGTCTTTCCTGCTCCTATGTTTCCTGCTACTGCTATGAACACTGTATGTGATGTATTACTTATTATAATATGTATATGTCCTCAGGTCTATCCGAAGAAGGCGTATGCAATGAATATTGCCGCTACCACTCCGATGAGGTCTGTGATGAGGCCTGCCGATACGGCATGGCGTGTGTGGCGTATGCCCACGCTGCCGAAATAGACGGCCAGTATGTAGAATGTGGTGTCGGTGGCACCCTGGAATATGCAACTCAGGCGTCCGACGAAACTGTCTGCTCCGTATGTGCTCATGGCATCCACCATCATGCCTCTGGCACCCGAACCGCTCAGGGGCTTCATTATTGCCGTGGGCAGGGCAGGTACAAAGTCGGCGTTTATCCCCATGCTTCGTACTGCCCATTCCGTACCGGAGATAATCACGTCCATCGCTCCCGAGGCACGGAACACCCCTATGGCCACAAGGATGGCCACAAGATAGGGGATAATGCGCACGGCCGTTTCAAATCCGCCCTTGGCCCCTTCCACGAAGGCTTCATAGACATTCACCTTGCGCCTTAATCCTGCTATGATAAAACCTATGATAATGGTGAACAGGACCACATTGGCTATGGTGGTGCTCCACAGGTTCATCGTGTCCCTGTCTACCTGAGTGCCCAGCCAAACCACACCGCTGATGAGCACGCATATTCCAAGCATAGTGCCCAGGATGGCACGGTTCATCAGGTTTATCTTCTGGTAGAGGCTCGTCACGATGATGCCTCCCAGTGTGGCAATGGTGGTGGCCAACAGTATGGGTATGAAGATGTCGGTGGGTTGTGCCGCACCCATCTGTGCCCGGTACACGAGGATGCTTACTGGTATGAGCGTGAGGCCCGAGGTGTTAAGCACCAGGAACATTATCATGGGATTGGAGGCCGTAGCGTTCAGTTTTTCTGCCTCCTCGCGGGAAAGGCCCTGTTCAGCCATCCTCTTCTCTGTCTGTAGCCTGTTGTGCTCCTGCATGGACTCCATGGCCTTCAGTCCCAACGGTGTGGCGGCATTGTCCAGCCCCAGCATGTTGGCGCTGATGTTCATGAACATGTGCCCATAGGCAGGATGCCCCTTGGGAAGGTCGGGGAAGAGGCGACAGAACAGAGGGGAGAGCATGCGACTCAGTGCGCTGACCAGTCCGCCCTTCTCGCCTATCTGCATGATGCCCATCCACAGGGACAATACTCCGGTAAGGCCCAGAGAAATCTCGAAGGCTGTCTTTGCCGAAGAAAAGGTGCTGTCCATTATGGCCGGGAACACCGAGGTGTCGCCCATGAACACCAGACGCACCAGTGCTATGAGGAATGCTATGAGGAAGAATCCTATCCAAATATAGTTCAGTACCATGTTGAAAACGGAAAAGTGAAAACGGAAAACGGAAAACTCTCTGATTACTCTGATTACTCTGATTACTCCGAAAACTCCGATTACTCCGATTACTCCAAGTTTATTCAAAAGTCAAAGAGACTCTGCTGGCCGTTGGCGGCAAGGGGCGTGCGCCCCAGGTGCTGGTAGGCCAGTTCTGTAACCTCGCGCCCTCGTGGCGTGCGCTTTATAAAACCTTCCTTTATGAGGAAAGGTTCGTACACCTCCTCCACCGTGCCTCCGTCCTCGCCTATGGCGGTGGCTATGGTGTTGATGCCCACGGGACCGCCCTTGAACTTGTCTATGATGGTCAGTAGTATCTTGTTGTCTATCTCGTCCAGGCCATAGCGGTCGATATTCAGTGCCTCCAAGGCATAGCGCGCTATGTCCACGTCTATCCTGCCGTTGCCCTTCACCTGTGCAAAGTCGCGCACACGGCGCAACAGAGCATTGGCTATACGTGGCGTGCCACGGCTGCGGCTGGCTATTTCGCCGGCGGCTTTGCCCTCTATGGGCACGCCCAGAATGTTGGCACTCCTCAGGATTATCTTCTGCAGGGTGATGCTGTCGTAATATTCCAGATGCAGGTTTATGCCGAAACGGGCACGCAGGGGAGCGGTGAGCAGGCCGCTTCGTGTGGTGGCGCCTACCAGGGTGAACGGTGCCAGGTCTATCTGTATGGAGCGTGCCGAGGGACCCTTGTCTATCATTATGTCTATCCTGTAGTCCTCCATGGCGGAATAGAGGTATTCCTCCACCACGGGGCTGAGGCGGTGTATCTCGTCTATGAAGAGAACGTCGTTAGGTTCCAGGGACGTCAGTATGCCGGCCAGGTCGCCGGGCTTGTCAAGCACCGGGCCGGATGTCAGTTTGAACCCTACGCCCAGTGCGTTGGCAATGATGTTGCTCAGCGTGGTCTTGCCCAGGCCCGGAGGTCCGTGCAACAGGGTGTGGTCCAGGGGCTCGCCCCTGTATTTGGCGGCCTCCACGAATATGCTCAGGTTCTCCACCACCTTCTTTTGTCCGCTGAAGTCCTGGAATTTCAGCGGGCGTAAGGCGTTCTCGTAGTCCTTCTCGCGGATCTGCCCTTCGTGTCTTATATCGAAATCTTCCATATCAGACTGCAAATATAGCAAATAAATGCCAATTTCACGGGCAGAGGTACGTCAAAAATCATCACCTGCAGGCGTAAAGGCCAAATAAAGCGGAATGCACTTTGCGCAGGTTGCCTCTTATTCGTATATTTGTCCTTGCTATGACAAACGAGGAATACATAGACCTGCACCGCCTTGACGATGTCCGCACCCTTGCCCTGAGGAGTGCGCCTGAGGGTATCGACATCAAATGGTGCCTGCAACAGATAGAGGGCTGGCAGAAGGCCCGCGAAAAACTCCCCCGATGGGCAGGGACGGACGGTCTGTGGTATCCTCCCGTTCTGTCTATGGAGCAGTGCTCCAGCGAGCAGACGGCAGACTACAAGCGTGGCATAGTATGCCGTCTCCTTCCCGAGGCTTCATACAGACAGGCTTTTGCCGACCTTACAGGGGGGTATGGCATAGACTTCAGTTATATGGCGACTCTCTTTGGCTCTTCTGATTATGTGGAAAGGAAAACCGAACTGTGCCGTATAGCCGAACATAATTTCAGTATGTTGCGTCTTTCCGGTGCTAATGTTGTCTGTGCCGATTCCTCCGACTTTCTGGAACGGAATGCCGCCTCCTACGACCTTATATATCTGGACCCTGCCAGAAGGGATGACGTGGGCAGGAAGACGGTTGCCATAGCAGATTGCACGCCTGACGTAGTGCAATTGCAGGACAGACTGATGGAATCCAGCAGGTATGTTGTCGTAAAGTTGTCGCCAATGCTGGACATCAGTGCCGCATTGTCCGTGCTAAGGCATGTCTGGGAGGTACATGTGGTCAGCGTCAGGGGCGAGTGCAAGGAACTGTTGTTTGTGCAGGATAGCCAATACGACGGTTCTCCCACATACTATGCCTCCAATCTCGGCCTTGCCGACGAGGTTTTCACATGTACGGACGAACAGAGGAAACGCGCCCCGTTGCGAGTGGCCGAGGAACACGTTGCGAGTGCCTCCGCAACGTGTCTCTACGAACCTCATGCCAGTATCCTGACGGCTAGTCTTCAGGACGTGCTCTGTGAACGGTACGGCGTGGCCAAGTTGCACCCTATGAGCAACCTTTTCGTGTCAGCCTCTCCCGTTCAGGATTTTCCGGGTCGCAGTTTCAAGATTGTGGCTTCCTGCGGTTTCAATAAAAAGGAATTGCGCACCATGCTTGCCGGTGTTTCCAAGGCAAACATTACGGTAAGGAATTTTCCTGCCAGTGTCGCTGAAATCAGGAAAAAACTGCGTCTGGCTGAGGGTGGTGACGTGTATTTGTTTGCCACAACCGTGGCTGACGGGTCACACCGCCTTATCCGTTGTGTCAAACAAGACTGAGGCCTTCTTTATGTCCTCCTGAATTTGTGCCTTCAGTTCGTCCAGAGAGGCAAACTTCTTCTCCTCGCGTATGCGCTCAATAAAGGAAAGGTGCAGTTCCTTGCCATAAAGGTTGCCTTCATAATTCATTATGTGAACCTCTATGGAAAGATTCGTGCCGTTGTCCAGTGTAGGCCGTCGGCCGATGTTCATTACTCCGGCTCCCAATTCGGTTGCCACGGCATAGACACCATTGGCAGGAATAAGTTTCTCTTGCGAAATGCGCAGGTTGGCCGTGGGAAAACCCAAAGTGCGTCCCACCCGATGGCCGCTTTCCACTATTCCCGTCAGCACGTATGGATGGCAAAGCAATTTGGCGGCCTCTGCCACATTGCCCTCGTTTAACAGCCTTCTTATCTCGCTGCTACTGGCATAGTGGCTCTCGAATTGGCGTGCTATGACCACCTTTATGCCACACTCTTCGCCCCATTTCATGTAGTCTTCATGAGTACCTCCCCCATGTCCGAACCGATGGTCGTATCCCATTACCAGGGTGCTCACATTCAACTGCTCGCGTAGAATCTTCTTCATGAACATGCGTGCGTCCATTGCCGCCATCTTGTGGTCAAACTCCAGTACCTCCACATGCTCTATGCCGCTTTCCCTGAGCAGGGCCATCCTTTCTTCCGTTGTGGTAAGCAGGCATGGCACATAATCCGTTGCCACTATGGTCTTCGGGTGGCGGTCCATAGTGATAGCCATGGAGTGCAACCCCTCCTGTTGCGCCTGCTCCAGAACCTGAGATATCAGGAACCTGTGCCCGCAATGCACCCCATCAAAAAAACCTATCGTTGCAACAAACATAGTGCGAAGGTACAAAAAAAACTCGAATATTGCTTGCAGTATCGGAAAAATGTTATACCTTTGCACTCGCTAAGGAGAAATCCCGACGCCCGGACTTGTAGCTCAGTTGGTTAGAGCAACAGACTCATAATCTGGAGGTCCCTGGTTCAAGCCCAGGCTGGTCCACACTGAAAAATCAAGGAGTTACATCAAAAATGTAACTCCTTTTTCTTTGTTTTGCGAACAATTTGCGAACAAAATTGCATTTCGTGAACACCAATATAATCTTTCTGCAATAATTGATTCACTCATTTTGTTCGCAAATCTCATTATTTTTGTTCGCAAACCATTTTTCGGCATATTATTCAGTAATATCAGTAATACGAGTAAGCTTTCTGATGAAACGCTCAATTATCCTTTTACAACAACCCAGCGTCTACCCTTGTCAGGCCCATCGTGACGGATAAAGCCTTTGGTATGCAAAACGCTTAGCCGCGGCAGATAGTCCTTGCATCAACTTTGAAATGCCATGCAAGTGAAGCTGATGTTTCTAGGACATTTTCTAGGACATTCATTTGTTCTGTCTCTATCAGCCGATTAAAATAATCTTCTGCCTTTCATTGAGTTGGGCTGCAATTCAACCTCCGACATAATCTCCGACATCACCTCCGACATTTGCCATCTGCTCAAACTTCGTCCGCTCTATAGTCACCTGTATTGCTGCTTTCTTCAAATATACGTTGTAGTTCTTCCTTCGGAGTCTGCACCTTTGCCAAATCGCCAATTGCGATTGGCGATTTAGGTTCTATGACATTCCATGCCCCATAGAACAAGCGCATGTTTTTGAGGCTAGACTCGCCGAAGCCCCTTACCCAGAGAACTCCTGCCTTAACCGTTAGCTAATACTCTTCAAAGCGCCAGATCCCCATTTTGGGTTACGGGTGTTCTCGGATATATACCTTCCCACACCATAATACAAGGCTAACTATTCTTGATTGACCCTTTAGACGGCCCGTGATTAACTCTGCAAAATAGCCTTTTGGGTGATGTTATCAACCGCCACCAATTGTTCCTTATTTTTCATTATTAATATATCCCTCTTGGTCATATCCACGGTGGTGTTTGTTGATCATATCTATGAGAGACTGCAAATAGGGAATATCACACTGAAGTGTATGATACTTGTCATATTGTTCGTTGTACCGAGTTAATGATCCTTTGGATAACCGTTGTTCAATATCTGATGGGATAAGATATATGGAGCGGTCATCAAGATGTTTATGGAATTCCGTTAAGAAGATGTGGATTCCTGCCAAATCAAAATCACCAAAGTGAACGTATTTGTTTGGAATAGTTAGAAGCCAATTACGCAAATCAGTTGATTGGGGATAGCGGGATGCAAAAAGAAGTTGTTTATCTCCTAACAAAGACTCAAACATCTTCCTTTGCTGACGAATCATACGGAAGTTCTCCATATTCTCAATTCCCACCACGACAATATCCTCAGGAATGACAAAATGTTTCCAATTGTCGATAAACACAAAACTTCCTTCAGGAGGATTAACCACAAACGGTTCGCCATTTAGCGAACACTCAATAGACTTATAACTATTGATAGGGAATCCTGGACAAGAGCGAATCGTCAAAAGCTTAGAATTCCCTGTTTCTGCAGCTATTGAAGAACGAGAATCCGAAACGGTAACATCAAGCATTCGATAATTCTCATCTTTGTCAATGAGGTACCTTTTAAGTGCCTCAATATCACGGGCACGATATGACTTCCGAGAGCCACGAGTCGTCACCAACAGCAACCCTTCTGCCATCAGTTCATCAAGCAACTTGCTGCTTAACTTTGAACTTGCAATCTGCTCGCCAGAAATCAATGCCTGTATGGATGCACTTATTGCCATAATTATTTTGTCCGTTTCAAAAGTTTGTCCACTCTTGTCTTCACGCCATGTTTACTGAGTAAATAGGTGTATTTGTAATCGTATGGATTATAAGATGTGGGTGAACTGTTGATGAGATAGATATTTCGAGAATTGGCAAACTGTAGGATACCCTTGATATTGTTGGGATGCAGTCGTCCTATCTCGTCCATCATGCAATGTACGATGAAATTACCACTTTTCCTTTCCGCTTTCTTCTTAAACACATTGATGAGCATGATGTTCACCATTGCTTTTACCAGGATATCCGTACCATCAGACCCCACATTATTGATACGCTCCACCCAATTGGTGTCGTTGTCGTTTTCTTTCACACGGAACTGCAATCGGAAGGCATCGCCAAGTGATACCGTTGGTCGGCTTTGCTCATCTTGCAATTGATGAGAGAGGCTCTTCAGATAATCTACGACCTTGCGATTCACCTCGTCGCGATTGTCGCTGGAGAAAAGGTTAAGTTCGCCTATTGACAGGGCATTTTCCACGGTATAGTTATGAATGGACATGAGCAACTGCATGAGTCGGTCTGACGACTCATTCGCCCGAAGTTCAATGCTCTTGATAACTCCTGCGAAGTTCTTTTCCACAAAATCCCTGTTGATATCCAGTATCACGCTGTCCACATCCGACCTGCGTTTCATCAGTGTGCCAATCTCCGTAGAGATGCGCCCCAGGATATCCTTGTAATGCTCGCTGGTACGACGACGGAACTCTTCAATCTTATTATTATCCATGAAGTCTTGTAGGTTGGCGGCTATCTCGAGATAGTCTTTGTCCGTCACAGGCATGGTATTGAAGTGGAAGGCATTCTGAGGCTTGAAGTTGCGATTGAAGTTGATGACGATGTCTTTTAATCGGTCCAATGTCTCCCGCTTCTGGTTCACCGTTCCACGAAGCTGACTGATCAGCTGCTGACAATCCTGTTGGGACTCCATCGGCTTGTCATCAGAGAGGAAAGCATCGGGCACCAAATGTTCGTTTTCTACTACCTGATGATACTGGTTCAATCCCTCGCGACGATGATTCAAATCTTTGATGACTTGTTTCTGACACTCCTCCTGTTCTTGCCGTTTCTTTTCGATGCGTGTACGTTTGTCCTCATATCGCTGACGCATCATGGCGAGTTGCTGATTAATGTCGTTGATGCACTTTTTTATCTCAGGTTCCTTCGCAAACAGGTTCTGCTCTGCATCGCGGTATCTGATGACCGTGGGGCGCTCATCGTCTATCTGCGCCAGCAGTTTCTTAAGTATCTCCAATGCTTTGCGGTATTGCTCCAACAGGTTAACGTCAACGCCTTTTCCGGACAGTTCTGCTTTCTGTTGTTCGTCAAGCTGAGCTTTCTGACTGACAAACTCCTGATTGCGAAGAGATGCCTCAGCCTTTTGAGACTCCTTGAACACCCGCAATTCCTCATCGAGCATTTTTGAAGATTTGTTAAAGGCATTATCCAAACTGTTGAGTTCCTTTTTATTTTGGGCCTCTTTCTTTTCACGGACATCCTTCTCTGCTTGTACTTTCAACAAGGCACCGTTAAAGGCACGTTCGCGAACCTCTTTTTCCTTTGCAACCATTTCCTGCTCTTCCATCTCCAACTGATGCTGTTGGTTCTGCAGGTTCTGTCGTTTTGTGGGAATCTGCTGCTCCTCCACTTTTAGACGAGAGTATTCCAGACGAAGCGGTTTAAGCAGATCACCATATTTCTTACCCAGTTTTGATACATCTTCCTGCAAAGTGATGGGCAATTGAGCGAGTTGTCTGTTCAACTGCTGCACTTTCTCTTCCAGTGTTTCTTTCTCGGCACGATAATCATCTGGCGTACGATGTACGGCGTCAACATTGTCCAAGTTGAGCTTGATGCCAAACAGACTGTCGGATGCTACTCCGAGTTGAGGCTCTAGCCCCCCTGCATACAGAATCCGTTCTTCGTCCACCACCTTGCCGATTGTCTCTTCCCATCCATTGGCATTCTCGGTAAGCCACTGATACAACGAGCCATCTAGATGGGACAGCAGTTCATCAATCTTGGCTATCTGTTCTTTGTGTTGAACACGGCTGGCTTCGAGCCGTTCCTGCTCACGCTGAGAGGCTTGTTTCAGCTCAGCCTCTTTCATCTTATACTCAGCAGTCAGCTGGGAAATCTGGCTCTTGACAGCGGTCTGTTGAGCGGTGTTCCCCTTTTCTGTCACCTCCAACTGCCGTAGCTGCTCCAGTACCTGCTTCGTTTTTTCAGCCTTAGGATGCCACTGTCGCAGTTCTTTCACGGCAATGTCTGCCCTATTTTGCTCTGCCAGCAGCATCTGCAAGCGGTCATCCGACTCATGACGCCAATTGTTGAACGCATTCACCATGGCATTTCTGCTCTTTGTGCGCTCATCCTCTAAACGATTCCGCTCTTTCTGCAGGGCATCCTGCTTTTGATAGTATGCCTCCTTTTGAGCATTTTCAAATGCCATACGTGCATTCTCAAGTTTGCCCCTGGCAATATTGTACTTTTCTTCTATCGATGCATGTGTTTTCAACAGGTCATCCAGCAACATCTGCTTGTCAGTAGCTTCGCTCTTAATGGCATCCTCACGAGCGGCCAAAGCTAGTTTTTCCTCAATATGCAAGGTCTCGAAATCTTTCCGTGCCTGCGCTATCTCCTTCAGTTTTTCTTTCTTGCCGCCCAACGATTGATTGAGTTTGTCTTTTTCTCCATCATAGTCTGCCGTTAGTTCTTTCTCACGATTCCGCTCCTTTTCGATATTCATTTTCAATTCTGTAGCTTCAGCCTCCAAAAGCGGAATCTTCTGTTCACTTTCTGCTACAGCATGGTTCAGCATACGCCACACGTCTAATAATTGCTGGTCAAGTGCCACAATTCGTCTACCTTGTTCTGCAATCTTCAATGCTTGCTGACGTACAGGGTAGTTACCATCACGTGTCTGCCTGAACCAACAGTCTATTTCATCATATTCCCGTTCAAAGTCAGTCACCAGTCGTCTGTAGGTCTGCAGGTCGATGGGTAAGTCCTCGTCTGCCATTGATTGTATGATAGTGTTCTTCACGAAGTCAGCATCCAGTTTGGTATTCAGGAAGACGTTCTGAATGCTTCGCGGAATGTTCTGATAGTGGGCACTCTGCACAAGGGCATAGCGAGAGTATTTGTGATCGTGGGTATTGCCAAAAATAATGTCCTTAAACATCACGCCGGAGTCTATCCTTGCAGATACTGACACGTTTTTATCGATACGCTCACGTATCTTCACCCAGTCACTCAATACCTGCTTATCTTCGCCAATAATCCACTCGCGCTGATAAGGACCATCGATAAACCGCCAAGATGCTCGTCCTTGATACCGGCTCACCAGTATGGTATAGGCCTCATTGTCGCGCATCACCTCATAAAGGATATACGAGTTTGACTGACGGAAATAGAACTCGTCAAACGACTTCTGGGCCTGCTGTATTCCTAAACGATGTTTGTCTGCGTTGTAGAAGAATAGCAGCGCTCTCAAAACCGTACTTTTACCAACACCCTGAGTACCCGTGAAATGAACATTGCCATCCACAAAAATCTCTGCATATGGTATGTTGGCGCTATTGACAAATATGATCTTATTCAGGTATTTCATCTTCGTTGGCAATTTGAATCATATCCACCAGTTCCTCGGCATAATGGAAAGCAGAGGTGATCTTGAAGGTTTCGTCCTGTTCGCTGATGCATTCGGCAAATCCCATGCCTTGCATTTCCTGAAGCAGTTTGTTCACAATCTCTAAATAGGAACCCACACCGTATTTTTTATAAAGGTGTCCGGCTTTCTCCTTCAGTTCAATATCCAGGCTGATCTGCTCTATCAGATGGCTCTTACGAAACTGATAGCCAGCCGTAAACGATTGGTTGTAGGTTTTCAAGAAGTCCAGATAGTCGAGCCATTTGGAAAAACTCTCCAACTTCTGTTCTATGGATTGCTTTCCCTCACCAATACGTGAGAAAAAGAAGTAACCATTGCCTGCCTCCAATTGCAGACCTATCTCCTTAAAGAAATCAGCATAATCGTCGAAGTTCTCCTCAATATCCTCATACAGATGACGGATTGAGGTATCAGAACTGTCCACCGAAAGGAATTCTCCACGGCTCAGCCGCTCGTATATTCGTTGAGTATTATTTCGCATAGATAATAGGATATTCAATGTATTGGTAAGTGGCATATTTCCCTGTCATCTTACATTCGTCAGGATGTAGGATGACCAACTGGCAAAAGAGGGCTGCGTGGTCTTCTATATCACGTTTAGCCTTATAATCGTATCTCAGAATAAAGTCAAACAGGTTGTAGCTAGATGCAGAAAAAGCATTCCATAGTTCATTAGGATCGACATTCTTCAACCGCTGAACGTGTTCCTGCAAGTCTTCGTCTGTCAGCGGTTCGGCCTCTGTCCTTGCGGATTTTTTCAAACCATTGCGCTCGGCTATCCTTCTTAGGATGCTCACTATCTGGTCGTTCTCCCTCAGCATTTCCAAAGAGAGACGTATTTTGCTGTATTGTCTGGCTTCCATCCATAGTGGATTGCTATTTTCCAACACCTGAACCAGATTTGTATCAGTCTTGATGAGTAACTGGTCTTGCAGATATTTTAGTTTGCGTATCTTCTTATAAAGCAGGTTCTGCTGTTCAATCTGGTTGATATAGACGATAATTTGTCTGTCTATTTCCATTAGCGCATGGTATGCTTCAACAAAGTCATGCTTCACATCGCTGCATGTCTTAGCCATGTGCGGGTCGTTGGCCATCAGGAAGAAGGCGTGTTCCGTATCCATTAGTTTCTCACATTCGCGTATCATCGAGCGGATGCTATGGCTCTTCTCGTCCAGGTTTTGCAGTTTCTTTTTCTTGATGATATAGTTGGGTTCTTGCTTATACGCATTATCCATATTGCGCTTCAAGTCAACCACATTCTTCAGCGTTCTGAATCCCGTCTTTTTTAGCAGTTGTCGCACGCTATCCTGATATCCCGCCCTACGGTTGGCATTCGTCTCCTGCAAGAAATATCCGATATGTTCCTTCAGCGTGTTGATACATTCTTGAACACTTAGCACACTAATCTCCTCGTTCACATTCAGTACTTCCTCAAAGAAATTGAGGTAGTCGCTTTCTATCTCTACCGTATTGCCAGTCTCCACCAGTACGCCATAATCCAGCAGTTTCTTTAGCCGTGCTTCATTTCCTCCCACCAGTTCCAAAGCCAACCCTTGTGGAAACTTCATTAGTTTCCGCTTCTCAAACATCTCACTCAGCAATCCTTGTTCACGCGAGAGTGTCTTTGTCAGTTCTTCTATGGTTCTAAAATGTGAAAGAATCTCCATAAACACTTTTTACTCTAATATTTCTGTTTACTTGGTATCACCCCACGCACCCCACCTTTAGGATTGGGGACATCACCCTTATACCTGGGAATAACATGCATGTGACAATGAAAGACCGATTGGCCAGCGGCTTCGCCTATGTTAATACCGACATTATATCCATTGGGATGGAAACGCTCGTCAATCTTCTGTCTGACATATTGCAGCACGACGTTCATCGCCTCGCGCTCGTGGTTGGTAAGATCAAAGTAGGAAGCGACGTGCCTCTTGGGGATGATGAGCGCATGACCGGGCGAGACGGGATAGCCGTCGTAGAAGGCCACGCAGGTAGCTGTCTCGCAGATGATTTCCACTCGGCGGGATAGACGGCAGAAAGGACACTTCTCGCCTTCCACGCGCGGCAGTTTGTTGAAATGGTTGTATTTGTAGAGTTCGTAGCTTTTATTAGCGACAATGCTCTTGTATGGCAATTTTACATTACATTGATATGTATATTGCCTATGGATGGCGTGAAGTCTGAAACCTTCTTCTGTCAGGTCGCGACGCACGGCAAAATAGGCCGTTCCCTTTGGGGAAAGCAGGTTGGCGACATTCATCAGCACCTCGGCCTGAGCGTATGGTTCCAAGACGTTCAGCACATAGTTGCAGAAGATGGTGTCGAATTTACCCTCAGGAAAATCCGGGCGGTAGTAGTAATCGTAGCCGATAATGTCAAAGCCCTGTTTCTTGAGTTCGTCCGTATCGAAACCAAATCCGCATCCAAAATCGAGTATTTTACCCTTCAGCAGATTGTGCTGCATGAGGTATCGCGTCGGCACAGAGAAATCCGTGCGCTTGATGGCCGTGAGGTAGGGATGGTTTATCTTCTCTGGTTCCATAGTTATTGGGGACTTAGGGTTCGGAATCCCATATTGACAGCCATTTGGCTAAGAGGGGAGAAAGTCTTGCGGCATACATCCAGGAACTGCTCGTCGGACATTTGCATCAAGTCCTGCGGGGAACAGCCTAAGGCATAATACTCGTCCAAAATGTTGTCCCTTTTCCCGCTTTGTGGGATATACAGATGCAAAGCCTTGTGCTGCACCTTCGCCATCTTGGGGAGATAGTATTCGAGGTCGGGGATGCGGTTGCTCTTGAATGAGTTGAACGAGCCGTCGGCAGGAATCAGGTTCCAGTTCTGATTGTGCGACACAAAGCTCCACGGAATGAAGTGGTCGAGGTCATACTCATTCCTTCCAAGCGGCGTGTTCTTGTATATACAACGGATAGGACCGCCAATCTCGATGACCTTGTTCCAGAACTTCTTCTGTCTGGTTAGCGGGTCCCGTTCTTCTGGACGAAGCAACTTGCCGGATATGTTCGGGACGTTGGGATTCTTCGACTGCAAGAACAACGTGAGGTTCCACAAAGCAAAATCGCGAAGCACCTCATAATTGGTCGTCAGATAACTGCTCCAACGCGGATTGATGGTAACCGTAAGCCCTTCGCCACTACCGGTCAGGGAGTACAGACAATCATTCTCAAACGACTGGCTGCGACGTTGCATCTCGGAATCGTCGGTCGTGCCAATCCATGGCTTCTGGAAGCGGAAAGGGACATTATTCAACAGAATCCTGACCCTCTTCTTCACCTCCCTGTCCTCCGAGATGGCATTTGAGATGGCATCACTCTTGTCTTCGAGCCTATCATCTACCGTTATTCCCGTCAACAAAGCCATATCGGGAATAATCTTCGACATGGAATCGCCCTTGCCAAACGACAATCGGAAATACTGGGTCGGGTACCATGCATAGGCAACCATCCGAGCCGCCACATCAAGAGCCAGCATTTCATCCTTCCGCTCCTTGACGTGCATGTCGAGCAACGCCAAGAGCCAATAGAATTTGTACGTTGCTGTCGTCGTGTCAAACACGCGATTCATGGCGCTTGTGCTCAATATGTCTGATTGCGGTATTGTCATGTTAAACCCATTTAAACTTTATACAATTCTCAATAATCCCATCTAATGCTATCAAAAATTCTGTCGTATTTAAGAAATAACTAGGATATGCTTCCTGCAATTCTTTCATTTTGGGAACTGAAACAAGTACAACTGCATTTATATTGTCCAATGCCAGTCTTTCTAATTCAGAATACAAGTTTGTAGCCTCTGTTTCATTTTCTTTGGGAAATGCGGTTACATTCACAACCTTTTGCTTAAAGTTGATATTTAGAATGTAATATCCATTTTGATACTTTTCTTTTTGGGCTTGAATATTAGAAACTCGCAAGGCCTTTAAGGTGTCTCCATGATTGTATTTTTTATTCATATTATACAGTATTTTCATGAGATCCTTCATCTGATAATTGTTTTCTATGTGCTCCTTTAGGATAGGTAAATGCTCCTTAATAGCAAATAACGAACTTACAACTTTGAAGAAATTCAACCATTCGTCGGCTCCTTGACTTGATTTCAATGGTGTTTTAGTAATAAGTCCTGCGGTCTCAACTGCCATCGCCCAACTATGTTGTAACTTTGTCCTTATTTGTAACTCAACCTTCATTCCGTCCGTGTCTTTGTTTTCAGACACAAATTTGTAAATAAAATGAATACTCCTATAGCCACTTGTTTTAGGATTATTCACATAATCCATTACCTTTATAAGTTGAAAACCTGATGGAGAATTTTCGTTCAGTACAGATAAGGCTCGATTTAAAGCATTTACCGTCGGAACGACCACTCTTAACCCACCAATATCTTGCATCCCACCCAATTTCATCTCAGGATTAATGTCCAATTTATATAAAATGGAAGTTAATCTCTTTAAGCGGCGAGAAGTAAAGTCGATGCTTACTTTATTTTTCCTTAATAAAGGGATAACAGTATTTTGCAATGCGTCCAATGCTGGTAAATGTAATGTTTTCCAGTCATTTACCTTCTCTATCGCTATTGAAACTTCTGATTGATTTTTCGATGAGAGTATTATTTCACCAGCCTTATCAATTTGATGCCTTCCGTATTTCATATTTTTTATGCAACTCTTTTTTAATTTTCTCTTTTTACTTCCCTCTCTCCCTCCATTTGAACTATTTCCATTTTGGAAACAATTGCATTAGGCCTTAGTCCTCCTTCATCAAAGATGTTTTTCAGATGTTTGCTGATAGCTGGTATGTTCACATCGAACAACTGAGCCATGGCCTGCCAGAGTTATTATAGCATCAGGACTGTTGAAATCGTTCTTATTGGCAACAAAATCATAGCCCTTCTTAAGCCAAAGCGACTTGCAAGGGAACGACTCATGTCCTGAGAAAGTGTATTTATTCTTCATCTTTGTCAAGTTCTTCAAATCTAACAAGGTCTTTAAGTTCCACGTCCAGAAGTCTCGTTATCTTCATCAGCGATTCCAAGGGCGGTTGTGACGAGTTGGTACACCACTTTGATACAGTCGTTGGCGCACATCCCAACTGTTTGGACAGCCAGAGATTGGACTTCTTTTTCTCTGCCAGTATCACCTTAAGGCGATTGAGGTCTTTGTTACTTGCCATTGCAATATGTTTATTATTCGCCCACAATGTTACTCATTTTATCTCAGACCAAAGGTCTGATTGCCCTTAAAAGTTACTAAACCGAGTGATTTTAGTGAATTTTATTCACTTTACAGAGCGATTTGTATCGTTTTTTCTGGTCATAAGCAGGATTAATTCAATATCCTAACAACATGGTCGTATAACTCACTCAAGAGCGGCCATTCACCTCCATAATATTTCTGGATGCTCAGCTTAAGCGCTTCATCTGTAATATTCTTTACAGAAGAAAAAATGCCCTTATGGTCAAAATCCAAAACAGCACCAGCCCATACTATAATCGTTATTCCATTGCGCGTATTATTTTCCTACATTATTTCTCGAATCACTATTAAGAATTCCTTGTTTGTCTCATCTCTTATATCACGATTCCATCGCGCACTTAGCCACCGTGAACTACGTTTTCCGCATGGCCAATTTCCACTTGTTCATACATCTAAATTATTATGCTCCAAACAGAAGCTTGTAGTTCGCTTTTCTCTCCTCTTTCAGCGTCCCATTATTATTTTGTTTCTGCATATGCCGCCACCAATTCTATCTGATTCTCTCCTGCCCTCTCATACTAAGACAATTTTTATATAGACAGCACATTATGATAGAAAGGCTTCAGCCATTCATTAACTTGCGCTTGATTCTCTAGTTCCAACAACTCATCTTCTTGAATTTGAGTTAGTTTCGGAATTCCAAAATGCATAATATATCGTTTCTCCAAAGAGAAATACCCACCACTATATGGTTTACTGGTTTTTGTAATATAGTACCAAAAAACATCTGACTTCAATAATTTTTGAATTATGACCAACTGTCTATGATCTTTGGCAAATATGGCATATCCGTCATAATACAATAACGTATTATCTTCACAGTATACGAAGCATGCATTATCGCAAATATGTGGGAACAATAATCTCTCGCCGTTAATATTTAAAGCTTGAGATCTTCCAAAAGCATACCATTTGGGATATTTCTTATGACCTTTATCTCGTTTTGCCAGCTCGCTTTGTTTCCCTTTCAAGTAAGAATATGCGCACGGGTAGTTTTTTTGAAAAACTTCATCCTCCATTATGTAAACCTTACCATTTTGCAAATAATAGGGGAATATTATGTATTCAACAAGCAAATCTATATCTTCTTCTGTTCTTAAAAGGTTGGCTTTAACTACTTTTCTACATATTGCCATTTCTACCTTAAACTCTAGTCCCTCTTTTTCAAAGTAGAAATATCGAGTATCTTGTCGGCTTGGTTTAATTACGTATATATCATTCCTCAAAGTCGCAAGCCCATTCTTTATACGTACAACCTCTCCTAATGGTTTACCGACTTTTTCAATGGCCCTAATTCTATCAGACGTATATTTATCTTTAAGTATCCAGCCCTTCTTATCGTTTAGTTCTTTATATTTAATGGTCTCAAAATCCTCATTATTTATATCATTTAGTTTTTCACTATTTTTTTCAACATAATGTATGAGTCCTGTATTACGTTTTTCTATCAGGCAGACACATGTATATGTGGAGCATCCTCTAAACAATTGCTGACTACCAAAATCCACGATGGTTATATCATATTCATTTCTAGACAGATAGGCTCTAAATGCGCTCCCGTTTAAACTTCTATAAAAGGTGTTTACAGTTATATATCCCAACATTCCGCCATGAGTCAAGCAATCAATACCCAACTGAAAGAAAGATAAATATAAATCAGCTTTACCTGTTTGGGATACTTCCCAATTTTGGGAATAAATCCTATTTTCTTCTGAAAGTTTAGCAGATGCCACGTATGGCGGATTTCCCATTACGACATCAATTCCTCCGTGTTCTAAAACAATCGGCAACTCAACGAATTGATTGCTAAGAGAGTTTTGGCAATACAGGTTAAAATCATTCTCCGAAATCATCTCACCTTCTTGCAATGCATATAATGCGAGAAGGAGTTTTGTCCTCTCAATGCTGAATTCTTTAATGTCTACGCCAATAATATTCTCCCTTACAAATTGTCTGATAGAAAGGCGTGGAATAGAAACCTTTAGATTCTTGATTAGGGTATAGAAAAAACCTCCGCAACCGCAAGATAAATCCGCGTAAAGCATTTTTTTCCATCTTGCTTTCTTATATCGTGATAGTATCTGAGAAATGATCGACTCACGTATATATGCAGGAGTATAAACTGCGCCATTAACCTCCTTGTCTGCTGGTGATATAACATATTCAAATATCTCCACCAGTGCCTCTATATCAAATGAGTTTGATTTTTTGATTAGATTTACCAACCCTAGCAGGACTTTTTCATCTTGGGGCAAAATATAATTATTCAAGATATTCCCTTCTCTTACTTCTAAGCCATGAGAAATAACAAAACTACTAACTATAAGCTGATTGATATAGGTAGTATTTTTGTCCTCAATCTTTCTAAAGAATGACAGTATATCTTGATTTAAAGCACGAGATACGGGCATAACTCTTTATCATTTTTTTGTTTCTCACCATCACTCCATGGTTTCTTTGCGAGGCTTCGTATGTAAGGTTCTACATAATGCTGCGCAGATTCTTTACATAGGTTTAATATAAAAGCATTATCTTTTAGTTTGTCATATACTGATTTGTTATAGTTGGCAAAAACCAGCATTAACCCAAGAAACAAATCTACGGGATGATGAGATAACCTAGGTATATCCATACTTAAAGCTTCAAACTCACCCATTTTACTTTCATTTACAAAATGAACATGATATAGTGGATGTATCTCTTCATGCACAAGTTTTTCCGCATCATTTGTCTTGTCTATATGAAATCCCGTATGATATATTTTCTCAAAATCTCGGTTTTCTTTTTCTTGAATTGACACTTTAAAGCATAACTCCGTAATACAGTCTTCACCCGCATTCCATAATTCCGCATTACATGTCATCTTAATGGAAACAAACATTTTTAGTTTATTAGCGAGTATTTGGGGTTTCAAGTGCATTGGATTACGATCCATAGGTAAGTCCATGTCCGTTATCTCTACCGTCCAATCTACTCCATTACACTTTGCCCTAATATCTGCAGCCGCATCCCGTAAAGATTGTAACCAAAGCGGGTCATCCAATATGTTACGCAGATAATTAACTGCTTTATCTAGACTACTAGCTTGTTTTAGTATAATACTTCTAAAATTCTTTGCCATTTTTTATTCACTCAATGCGACTACATCTGCTTCAAACCGCTCATTTTCAGAGGGCATTAATTCAAATCCTTCGGGGAGTCCGTTGTCAATAGTATCAAAAGAAACATATCTTGGTTCTTGCCATGCTTTCAGTCCAGTCTCTTCAAATAACATATAACCCTCGCTAGCATCCAAAGGTTTGTTGGTTACAGAATCTGTCGTCCAATAATAAGAACTTTTACAATGGCCTTCCGGCTGGTATGCAATAAGTCCACCAGCATCTTTTGTCATTGTTTTTAATATTTCAACACGTTGAAACGCAGGCATTGATACCGGGCTCTTCCCCCCCGCTAATTCTTTGAAAACACATAATACCTCCTTACTCCAATATCGAGTCTGTAATGCTGAAAATACTCCACTATACTGAGTTTTCTTCAAATGGGAATTTCTAAATTTAATCCATTCTTCTCCTGACTTTTCAATATCAACTCCTAGACGTGCGGCGAGCATTGGCTCATCAATAAGTTGGCCAGGATGTTCAAACAAGTCATGTATCACCATCGCAGCAAATCTACTTACATTAAAAGAATCAGGCTTCACAAAAGGAGCCAAGAAGATAGAATTTATATCTATACCATATTGCAGTATGTTATTAAGGTTTTTATCTAAATCTCCATTTAATCTATTGTACTCTTCTGCGAGTATATTGAGTTGAATAGCAAATGGGTTCCATTGGATATCAATGTTTCTTTCCAAGACCAAATCGAATAAATCGTGACTCGTAATATCTGCTGCATAATGAGCACACTTAAGATCATTCGACAAAAGCACTATCGGCTTATGTGGTCTATTTTCAGACACTGAATAGGAACGCAGCCACTGAGCAAGGCTGGTTGCAGAAAAATTGGTGCTATTGGGACCAGAGCCATTTAATTTCAGATCCAATAGAAATCCATCTATTTTATCCCAATCATCCTTAAGCTTCTCCGTTAATTTGTCAAACTCTTGGAGATTATCCAACTTCAGAGGCTCTACTTCAACGATGCCAGAAACATTGATACCTGCCGCAATGGCTTTTATCGTCCGTTCATCCTCATCATCAATATAATAATACTTTTTCATCTGTTTGCTGGTATTGAAATTTTGAATGTTGTTTTATATCCTTCTGTAGGGTCAACGACCTCAATTGTGCCATTGTAGCTGTTGAGAATATCCCTAATTATTGTCAAGCCTAAACCTGTGCCAGCATATGAATCATCTCCCCTGCCAACTGGCTCTGATGTTGTAAAGAATGCGTTGAAGACATTCTCTCTATCTTCTTTCGGAATGCCTTTTCCATTGTCAGAGAATTCCAAATACACTTTTCCCGCATCTTTCCAACTCTTAATATATATTTTCTTGTCTTCAGTATTTTTCAATGCTTTTTTTGCATTAGTATATAGATTGAAAAGAATAGACATCCATTCTGAAGGATGCATCGGAATGGTTTTCAGGCCAAATCCTAAATATTCTGGTTCTGGCAATGAAATATTAGCCCTTCCAAGATCATTTTGTATACTTGAATAAAAAGCATTAATCTGCTCTTTTACATTAATCGGGATTAACTCCCTTATTACATTACGTGATATTGTCCGATCAAAATATGAAGTATAAGCTTTAAATGATTTTAGTCTCTCCTTCATTTCATTGATGGTTGTTTGCAAGCTATCATCTTGATTAATTCCGTATTTAAGCACTTCTATATCAGCGGAGAACGCTGGCTCAAAACGGTTTATCTCATGGATGAACTCTCCAATTACTAAACCTGTTCCGGCTAAAACACGTAGCATATTATTTTCATCTATCAACTTTTGTTGATTCTCTTTTTCTTCTCGGCGACCTACAACAATTGTTTCAATGAGTTCTTTTGCCTGCGAGTAAAAACTATTATCATTTTCTCCTCTTTCTTCTGAGTCACCTTCTTTTGGGACGTTTTCAACAATGTGCTTCAACTCCTCTATAGCAGCATCTACTTTAATAGAAGAGTTTCTTTTTTTCCAGTCTTTTTGGTTTGCAGTACCTTTCCTGCCACGAAGATCCGCCACCTTCAAAACCATCTTTGTTATTGCCCTATAAAGGTAATCAACTAACTCATCATAGGCTTGGTTTTGAATAAGTCCTTCACGACTAGAAGTTTCTTTTAAAAATTCAGCCCCTTCACTATCTATCTCTGCTAGACCAAAGAAACTAATGTTTTGATGAGGTGCAATAATAGTTTGTTTTCTAGCAGATTCATCAAGCCCAATCCAATCATCCCCTTTCTCTCCATATGGTAGGACGCGGAATCCTTTTCGATATAATCTAACACCTCCTTGTTCTTCTGCAATAGCTCTGATTTCGCTTCTCTTTTGCCCTGATAAAAGGGAGCTCTCATAAATAAAGTAATACACACGTGCACTGACACCTCGTATGAACTCCATTTTCGTATTCTCCTCTTCGGGAACTTTGCCTAGTAACGATTCTTGATAATAATCATATTTTTCGCATCTCATTTTCCAGTGCGCTTGTCCATCCTTGTCAATATAAGTATCCATGACAGCCAGCGCGAACTGGGTTATTTCTGAGACTTCATCAACGATTTTATAATCTTCAGCCACTTCATCACGATAGAAGTAGGTTTTAAAACCTGGATCTTCATCATTACTAATTGTTTGTGATAAAGGAAATGGCTGAAGCAATGTTGATACGCTACGATAAATCCTTTTCACATAGGAATCAGACCAACTATCCCTCAATTCATCAATTTGAAGCAAAGTTCCTTGCTCTTTTGTTTTTTCAACTATTTCAATACTATTTTCGATTGTATTCAAATACTTATCAGATTCAAAGTCCTTCCAGTGTATTGCTACTTTTAAAGCTGAATCTGATTCCTTCGTCTGTGTAATAATCGTCAGTCTTTTGCCCAGACGTTGGGTTGCAAAACGTCCTATTCCTTTACGCCCAGCTCTAGTACGTTTGTAAAATGGCGATATTGGGTTATGAATCTTGTCTGCAGAAGATAATCTCATAAAACCATCTATTAGCTGCTCTTTGGTCATACCCAGACCGTTATCGTCAACCAACAGGGTTCCTCCGTTAGACCAGGCATTTTTAAATACAACATTTACTGTAGTTGCATCAGCATCATATGCGTTCTTTATAAGCTCGGCAACCGCAGTTTCGCGTTTTCCAACAAGTTCTTCGCCTAGCCTGCTAATAATACCTGCGTCAACAGTAAAGCGCACTTTGTCTCTATCAAACTTTGCAAGTTCGTTTGATAACTCTATTATCTTACCGTAATCTACAGGTGTCTGCGAAAGTAGCACTTGTATTCTTTCTTTTATTTCTTGCTCCGTAAACATAAGTATAACTGAACTATCGGTCGGTTTGATTATATTATCTATATGCTATTGTTTTTACTTCATCAGCCACTTCCAAACAGGCACCACGGGGATTCCCTCCTCCGAGCCCTCCTCATCATACGTAATCAACAGGCACTTCCAGCCCTCGTGCGCTTTGGCATACTTCGCCAGTGGTGGCACCTCCCTGTTGTAAGTGGTCTCATCCTTGATGCTGTAGGATATCTGTATGGCTAGTTTCTTGTCTAGTACTATGAAGTCTATCTCCTTGTCAGCATTCAGATAATACACATTCTCCTTGCCGTATCGTCTGAATAGTTCCACCGCCACCATGTTCTCCAGCAGCGAAGTCTCTGAGTTCATCAAGAACAGGTTCAGCAGCCCATTGTCAACGAAGTAATATTTCTTCTGCATTTCCTTCTCCGTCAGCTTCCCAACCTCGTTCTCCATAGGCAGTATCAGCCAACTGTCAGAGGCGTAATCCACATAGTCTATCGTAGTTGGCACACTAATGGGCGCCCCCGTTGCTACTATAACGTTCTTCAGCCTGTTATACGACAGCGGTTGCTTCACACTCTCTGCCATTTTCTTGATCAGGATGTTCAGCACCCTGTCGTTCTTAATGTTGTTTCGCGCACAGATGTCACCCAGATAGATCTTCTGGTACAAACTCGAAAGCATAGCCCGCTTGTTCTTGAACGACAGGATTTCTGGCAGACCTCCGTAATAGAAGTACTCATTTAGATGTCGCTTCACCTCACTTCTCTGGATAGTGTCATACTCCCAATGTTCCTTTAACTCGACATGCTGCGCTGCCAGATACTCTTTGAATGAATATGGGTACGCATCATAGATAAAGAACCGTCCGCCCAATGTGGTTGCCACCTCCTTGCTCAGCATCTTTGCATTGCTGCCCGTCACATAAACACGGTATTTAGCATCAGCCAGTCGGCGCACAAACTTATCCCAATGAGGAATGTTCTGTACCTCGTCCAGAAACACCACCGGCTTCTTACCATACAGTTCAAGATGGGCCTCCAGCAGACTGTTGAAGTCTTCTGTCTGGAATTCCGCCAGACGCTCATCCTCAAAGTCCACAAACAGAATCTCGTCCCATCCCTTTCCTGCTGCCTGTAGTTGACGCACACGCTGATACAGCAGGTACGACTTACCCGCATGTCTCACGCCAACTATCACATAGTTGCCGTTCTCTTCGAATTCAACGGGACGATTCACTATCACCGCCTCGTCCACCTCGCGTTGCTTACTAATCAGACATTGTTTGATGACATCCTTACTGACACTCATATAAATTGTATTTTATAAGAATTGTGCGATTTTATAAAGCTTGATTTGCAAAGATAGGTATTTTTTATAAAACAAAATTAATAAATTCTGACTTTTTGCGATAATTTCACACTTTTTTATCACAAATCACCATTTCCCTTGTTTGCCTATTGTATTTGCGTTGCCCTAAACACTTCTGTCAAATATGACACAATCCTTCTTCCACGTTGCCACTTTGAACTCTTGGATGTCATGAACTCCTTTTCATCATGATAGATGACGGTATCAACCCTTTGGGCAGGATCATACTTGTACTTTCTGCCAGAGAAAGTGCAGATGGCACGGAGGAATGAGGAAAAGGAAGTGTGCGGTTCAAGATGATGAGAACGGATGAGTGCGGCCTTGATATAGGCGGTTTCGTATTCGTGTTCCATGTTGTTGAGAGCCATCAGAATTGCCTCCTTCAATGCTTGTTTGTCATCGGCTATAAGAATGTCATCAATGTTCTGCTCTTCCTGCTGAAAGGTTCTGCGTCCGTGTTTGTCCTTCGTGTCGCGGAGAGTATTCTTCATGGCTTGCTTTAATTCTGTGTCTTCAACGTCCTCAATCTGTTTAGTCCATTCAGCCTTCTTGTCAAGTGCATTAGTTACACTTGTCTCCATTAGCTTTTCAACTATAGCCTTAACGCTCTCACGTATGTAGGAGATTTGTTTGGCACCCAGGCTGACCTTGCTCAATGCCATTGCGCTTCTTGGCAATCCGTGGTCATAGCAGAGATAATACAATGTACACATCAACAAGGGATTGCTGCCAGCATGAATTTGATCACGGAGTTTGGCGAAAATTTCAGGCAACGCGTGTATAGCAGACAACATGATTCTCTTTGACAGAGCTGCAAGTTCATCTGCGGAATGTCCCTTTCCGAAAGTGAATACAGCCATCTGAACAAAGGACGGCAATGACTCCCAAAACTCCTGGGCTGTCACGTAGGGGACATAGATGTGTTCGTCATCTTCCTCACTAAGGTCCTCGTCCGATAAGCTAAATTCCCTTATCAGGAACTGCTCTGATTGGCCTGGGGGTTCTTTTTGTTTTAAGGGCCTGGACTTTCACCGCTGGTTATCTCCTTCGTTCGTGGCTCGCTCCAACTTCATTTACGCCTCATAACGATGCCGTCCGCACCTTTTTGAGATTCATTCCCTGTCGTATTTTATGCCTTTTCGAGATTTTATACAGGGAGTCTATTGAAAAACATTAGTAACTTGGTTGCTTTAGGTTAAGAAAGGTAAGGAGGGTTTAATCCGAACTACACTATGCAAAAGTTACAAGAACGATACGTATAAGCAAAAGGAGCACTTTATATAAAATAAATGCAATGTTGTGGAGCATTGTACCAAGCATTGCGTAGTATTGTACTAAACATTAGGTACAATTGTACTCAACATTGGGTACAAATTTATAGACACGTATTTCATGTATTTATTTCCTTGTCTTAATGCTTTTAATAAACGTCCCCGACGCTTTTAGGACAACGTGAGTGTTTTTACTTGAATCGTCCTACTGTCAAGATATAATTGTTTGAAATAACGCTACCCCGAATAATGAAATAGTATGAAGATAAGCATGATTTCTGCCTTTGAGAAAGTAGATACCCGATGATAGGAATGCTTTACAGTGTTCTTTTGCGTATATCTTGCCGTCATTATGTCAAAAAGCATGCAAAATGTATCTGCCAGAAAGAATAATTTTATAACTTTGTCTGTGGTAATCATAACAATTATTGTTTATAATACTTTGTATATAAGCACTATACAGATGCAGCAATTTCGCTAATAGCTATATTTATAAGTAGTTATAATTCGTTGAACTCACGTTAAATAGAAATTCTATGTCATGAATCAAGAGAAAGAATATAGTATGTCTTTTTTGATAGAAGACTTAACTTATGATACGAAAAACAATATTGTTGAAGTGGTTGATTCGAAAGGTAAAACCATGGCTGTAGACACTTGGAAATATGCTACTTACTTTTTTGAGAATATACAACGGAAATACATTTCAGAACAGCGTGTTTTTCTTGATGGATTGCGATTAGATAAGTTCGTGGAAATTTTCATAAGAGATAAACATCATCATAAGATATATACATTCTTGACAAATAAAAATTTATGCATTCTTCATCAGGAGATGCAAGAAATACATGCTACACACATAAATTTGGTTGCGTTATATGGACTTTGCGCATATATACGAGAAATAATAAGTCGTAGATATGCACTCCTCTTAAAACCTACATTGAAGGATACTATCGAAGAGATTGGAGGTCTGGATAATTTGGAAAGTGTAACATTTAACCTTAAGAATGGCAATAAGCATAAAACAGACTTTTGCGAGGTTAAGAAATTGCTTTTTGAGAGTCTGGAAGGTAGCGATTTGTCAACTGTAGGTTATCATAGGATAGTGAAAAAAGTTGATGTTTACACAAAAGAATATGGGCAGATTGAGTTTGTACGATATATCTCAAAATTCTTACATGTGTATTTCAGTTCTATAAAACGAAGAAGGAATAGTTATCTTACAACGACTGAACAAAAGTTGGTATGTTTTCTACTTAATTTTTTTGATTTTGCTCCTGAAATTGTAACGACATCCCGATTTAGACAACTTTTTAACAATAAGTATGAAGAGGTTGACCACATATTTCCTCTCAAATTTCCTGGTTTATTAAAAACAAACTTAGAACTCTATTTAGAGTTTATTCCTTATTGCATCTGGAGTAGAGGGGATATAAACCCTCTAAAAGAAAAAGAATTGCATAAAGAGGCTTTGGTAAACCACTTCACTATACACATGGGGGAAATGCCAGATATCTCAGCACTAGTAGAATTGATAGATGGTATAGTTGGATAAAACAACCATATTTTGTTAATTATTGATGGGTGGTAGGAACTAACAGTTTATTTCTTCCGCCCATATTTTTTTATGTCTAACTTTGCGCCATCAAAACAAATAGATGTTAAACTTTAATTGATAGAATATATGAATACTGAAAGAATATCCAGAATCAAAGAGATTGTATCTCAGAGTATGAGAGAAGATGGTTGGACGCCAATGTCAACCATTGGTTTGAAACTTATCGCTCAAGGAATTGACGTCAAAGAAGATGGTTTCGTTAAATTGAAACCTTTCTTTGAGTCATTAAGTGACCATTTTATTATTGGTATTGATGAACAAAGTCGTTTGCCATTGGTTAAGTGTAGTTATATGACAGCTACAACTTCTGTTCCCAATATCAAAAAGAACTCGAAATGTAAAAAAGGAGAAATAATGCATTTAACTCAATGGGCGAATATAAACCAAATGAGTGCTATCGAGACATTGAAGAATATGGCACTTCCTGAACGTTGGACGTACAGCGTTGAGGATGAAAATTACCCAAATCCAATTCTTGCCAAGTACTTGAAATGGACTTTTGTGAAACTTATGAAGGATGACAAAATCCTATATTCAAATGACTACGCCTCTTTCAATACAGGATTGGTAGATAAGTTCTACAAACCGATATATGCAGTTTTTGATAAAAACAAGTTTAATAAACAACCTTGGCATTTTTTAGACTTTTGTGTAGCAGGAAGTAGTACTGTCGCAGCAAGAAAGTTGACGGACAACTTTTCTCATCTACCAGAAAGAGCATCATATATACAAAATTATGACGATGTGATTTATGACACATCACTCCCTGTTGATGTAAATTGGGAACACATCATCTTAGAAAATATCGATAGAATGCCAACTGAACTTCTTCGTCAAGTCTGCTTTGGCTCTTTTGAGGTTCTTGATCAGTCTCAGATTAGGGATAATGACAAATCGAGTTATTATGATGAACTAAGAAATTTTTTGGAGTCAAATCCTATGCGATTGTCTATCATTTCAAGCATGATGGGGATGGCGGTTGAAACAGCAAAGCATCGAGTAGCATGGAATTATAAGACGGCAATACCTGTGTATTATCCTAAAGATGACTCCGTGCATTTGATTTTACCTTTGGCTTTAAACATTAATGAACCAGAGGAAATCTCAATCGCACTGGTAATGACCAAAACGCCTTCAGGTCGGTATCGTGCAGTTACCATCTTTACATTAGATATGGCATATAGTAATGCTAGATTGGTTACGAAACCTTCAAGTGATTGGTTAATAGCAGAGTCAATTAATTCATTATAAATCATTTGATAGAATAATGACTATGAAGAAAATTGACAGCAAAAGTATAGAATTAACAGGGTTGCAAAGACTTACACAAGTCCAACTTATCAATATAATTTTAAGAAAGGATGAATTAGAGAAACAACTGAGTTCAGAAGTAAAGAAACTTCACAAGGCAAATAGACAACTTAGAGAGTTGATTGAAGAAATGTATTGTTTAATGAACCAATAAAATATAGAAATCATGGATAGAATTACATGTGAAGATTATCTAAAAAAAAATGGAAGTGTTCATTGTGGTATGATTGCCAATAGCAATCTCATTGATAGAATGGAAATATACGGATTTGTAAATGCTTGCAAGGATGAAGATATGTATAACGATGTTTATGCCGGACATGTTCTCAATGGCATTGTGAACAAGGAACCAAAGCATCAAATTGTTTTGTCAAATTATATTTATCAGGTAACCACTCACTATAGAGGTAAAGAAATTACAAGAGAAGGCATGGCTATTCCTGTCTTTCAGTCACTCGTGGTATCTGAATCTGAAGGTCAATACAATGTAGAAGACTTGTATGTTCCTTCATTGGTAGGAAAGGAACTATATCGCAAGATTAAGTCACGTCACGGAAATGGAGTTCTTGTTCGAGAATATGACTTGGAAAAAGCAAAATTCTCCTCACATATTAAAGCGATTGAGGGAAGGGCAATACTAAATGCACCAAAAGCACATATTCAATTCATTGACAAAGACGGTGAGGTAAAGAGTATTGCTGAGAATATTATGGTGGTATGTCGTTATCTACATACAGAAACAGGAACAATGTGTTATACGCAGTATAATCTTACAGAAGTTTTTGTTGATGACGTACATTGAGCATTTGGATGATAAGTTCAACTTTGGCAAGTTTGCAAGATGTACATTTGCTGAAGTTGTTGAATATAACCCAGAATATATTTCATGGGTAGTTGAAAATGTGAGCGGAGCGATATGCGTCTTTGCTGATTCTGTTATAGAAGAACTCCGATTGCTATTTCCCCAGTTTGAAATCTCCTCTGCTTTTGAAGCAATGCGAAATCAGCGAATTGCTGAATATGAATATATGGAAGAAGGCTATAACGAAAATGAGGATTTTTATGATCATCGTTTCAATGACGAATGCGAACTTCCTACATATGAACGATATGCTGGGTCATATGCACAGAACGAAATGGGGTATAGTGATGATGACATAGACACTATATTTGACGGGGACGCTTCTGCTTATTGGAATATAGATTAGGGATAGTTGCGAAACATGTTTAAAAAGTAACAAGTAGATCATCAGAGTTATAAATATCCTGTATCTTAGAATAGGAAATTAAAAATCCTCCGAACACCAGGGAAAAGTGAATATCGGAGTAAAAATAACTCATGGAAAAGGTACTAGATTTATCTGGCATTCAACAGGAGATGACATTTACAGAGTTTGTTTTTTATCAGCGATACGAAGAGAACTTCAAGTCTTCAGCACTTGGATGTATCAACTTTTCTCTCGCAAGGCCATTTTTACCTTCGCTAAACGTGCAAAAAAGGAGCCATAATGACTCCTTTTTGCATTAATTTTCCGATGAACATGGCATATTACGTGGCGAAACACATTGTGAAGCCTGGCATGAGACAATGTATTCTCTGCCCTTTGTCGTCGTATTGTCTGAGCCCTCGCGTCGTATTGTTTGATTCCTCGTGTCGTATTGTCGTTCGCCTCTGGTTTAGATCACTCCGCGTACCTTGTCGTCAAAGGCGGAGAGGGCAGCTTTGGCGCCTTCGCCCATGGAGATGATGATCTGCTTGTAGGGGACGGAGGAGACATCGCCGGCGGCATAGACGCCTGGGATGCTTGTGCGGCAATGGGTGTCGATGATGATCTCCCCAATGCGGGATTTCTCCAATTCATCGAAGGGCTGGCTGTTGGCGCTGAGGCCTATCTGTACGAATACTCCGTCCAGGGGCAGGTCGTGCTCGGCATCGGTGGTGCGGTTCTTCAGGCGGAGGGCTGTAACTTTTTCTCCATTGCCAATGACCTGCAGGGTTTGGGTAGAGGTAAGAATCTCCACATTGGGCAGACTCTTGGCCTTGTCCTGCAGAACCTGGTCGGCCTTCAGGGTGTCCATGAACTCGAGGACGGTAACCTTCTTGCAGATTCCTGCCAGGTCTATTGCTGCCTCGACGCCCGAATTGCCGCCGCCCACCACGGCAACTTCGCGTCCGGCATAGAACGGCCCGTCGCAATGCGGACAGAATGCAACACCGCGACCTATGTATTCCGCTTCGCCATCCACATTGAGCCGGCGCCAACCGGCACCTGTGGCTATGATTACGGCAGGAGCAGAGAATACCTCGCCACCTTTTACCTTGATTTCCTTCTCCTTGCCAAGCAGGGAGGTGCTCTCGATGCGACGGTTCTCGAACAGTTCTATGGTGGGGTAGTGGGCAAGATGGGTGCGCAGGTTGTCGGCCAGTTCGCTACCGGTGGTGTAGGGTATGGATATCAGATTCTCTATGCCCACGGTATCCTTTACCTGTCCGCCAATACGCTCTGCCACCATGGCCACTTTCAGTCCCTTGCGCGCAGAGTATATGGCTGCCGATGCACCGGCTGGACCGCCGCCAAGGATAATGACATCGAAATGCCGGTGGAATTGGGCATTTTCGTCCTTTTCGGCTTCTTGTGAAGGCGGAAAAGCCTCCTCCAGTTTCTCCAGCAGTTCTCCCAGGGAACCACGTCCCACGTGTATCATCTTGCCTTTGCAGAAGACGGCAGGAACGGCTTGCACACCCAGTTTGTCCACTTCGCTCTGGAAGAGAGCACCGTCCACCATTTCGTGACGGATGTTGGGATTGAGCAGGGCAAAGATGTTCAGCGTCTGCACCACATCAGGACAATTGGTACAGGTAAGCGAGACGAAGGTTTGCAGATGTATGTCCCCCTTCAGAGCACGGATGCGCCTTGCCACCCCCTCGTCGGGCAGGTTCTTGCCCTTGCCGTCGGCATTCAGTATGGCCAGGAGCAGGGATGTGAACTCGTGCCCGTTGGGTATGCCACGGAAGGAAATTCCGGTTTCTTCGCCATTTTTCAGCAGGGCAAAGCCAAGGGTGTCGCCATCGGTTTCCAGAACCTCCACATTGAGATGGGAGGATGTGCCCTGAAAGTCGTTCAGGAACTCTATCAACTGCTTGCTTTCCTCTCTTCGGGGAGAATGGTTGATGCGAAGTGTATAGTGGGCTTCCAGAGTGCGGAAGACGTCGGTAACTTGTTGGAGAATGGAGGTATCTAACATATTGAATCTGTGTGTTAAGGGTTGGTTTAAGCAAGGGGCAGACATCTGTCCGCCCCCTACCGAAAGTATTAGAATTATAATTTGCCTACAAGGTCGATGCTGGGTTTCAGGGTCTCTGCCCCCTGCTTCCACTTGGCGGGGCAAACCTCGCCGGGGTGGTTGGCAACGAAGAGGGCTGCCTCAACCTTGCGTACAAGTTCCTCGGCATTGCGACCGATGCTGTTGTCCTGAATCTCGGCAATCTTTATCTTGCCCTCGGGGTTTACCAGGAAGGTGCCACGGTATGCCATGCCATCCTCCTCGATCATCACGCCGAAGCCGCGAGAGAGAACGCCGGTGGGATCGGCCAGCATGGGGTAGTTGATCTTGCGGATGCTCTCGGAAGCATCGTGCCAAGCCTTGTGAACGAAGTGAGAGTCGGTGCTAACGGAATATACCTCCACGCCCAGGCTCTTGAGCTTGTCGTACTGCTCTGCCAGGTCAACAAGTTCGGTGGGGCACACGAAGGTGAAGTCGGCAGGATAGAAGAAGAACACTGCCCATTTGCCCTTTACATCGTTGCTGGATACTGTGGTGAAGTTGCCGTTGTGGAAAGCCTGTACGTTGAACTCGGGGAGAAGTGAATTGATAATAGGTGTCATAGTCGTTTTCTTATTTTTAGTTGTTAATTGCTATTTGTTTTGTTTTCTCGATGCAAAAGTATAGCAATATTTCCGACTAAGGAAAGAAAAACGATTGAACGATTTTATGGGGTGATAGATGGTGTCTATAATATGATGTAAACTGTTGGTTTTAAGCTTAGTGCTTGGGGGGGGGTGGAGTACAGGTTTGTTCAACTTTAATCGTTAAACGCTCACCGCTCACCGTTAATCTACACCAGTGCTTGTCCGGCATTGAGCTTTAGCATGTTCTTGGGTATGCATGCCTGTATCTCGCTGACGAGCACATTAAGTAGCGTCTGGCGTATGAAATTACGGTTAGTGAGCAATATCAGTTCTCTGGTGGGTACTGGGATGGCAAACGGCCGAACCAGTTCCTTTTGCGAATCGTTCAGTTGCAGGGAGGCAAGTTCGGGTATGAACGTGATACCCATGCCGCTCTCCACCATGCGCATGAAGGTTTCCATGCTGCCCAGGCCATATGCCAACTGGCTGCTTTGTGATGCCTTCATCTGGCAAAAGCGCACCATCTGGTCGCGGAAGCAATGTCCCTCGTCCAGCAACCACAGTTGTCCGCTGCTCGCCACATCGGCGGTGCGGATGGATTCCCTGGCATACAAGTGGTCTTCTCGTGAAACATACCCCACGTACCTTTCATAGAAGAGCGAGGTTTGAGCGTACTCCTCCAAACCGTCAATGGCGGCAAGTATGCCGGCATCTATGTCGCCCTGCAACAATGCTGCCTTTATCTCGTGCGTCTTCATCTCCTTCACCCTGATGTCCAGTGCAGGGTATTTTTTCATCAGTTGAGGAAAGAAGCGCGGAAGCAGATAAGGGGCGATGGTAGGCAGGATGCCCAGACGAAATGTGCCTTGCATGGACTTCTGCTCCTCCAGGATAATGTCCTTGATGCTTTCTGCCTGCTCCAGCACTTCGCGTGCACGGAGTATGACCTTCTCTCCAACGGGTGTGGGGCGGATGGGCTGACGGTTGCGGTCGAACAGTTTTGCACCCACTTCCTCTTCCAGTTTGCCTATCATGGCACTGAGCGTGGGTTGAGTAACATTGCAAGCATCGGCAGCTCGTCCGAAGTGTCCGTATCGGGCAACAGCCAGGATATATTCAAATTGTTGCAGGGTCATAATAAAGTTTGCATATATAATAAGGTGTATGTGCTTATTGG
>X430_Giraffe__coassemble_16_pt1 | contig 34546 bp, 21 predicted proteins | sample X430_Giraffe__metabat2_high_PE_008 | metagenome-assembled genome bin X430_Giraffe
CTTATATACATCCGTTGGTTTTCACTATGTAGACGATAATTTATGGGGAGGCCATGAGATGAAACACCTTCAGATGATCACAACAAAACAAGAAATATGACATATCACTTGAGAAAATTGGGTCACAAGCCTATGTGATTAAAGAAAATTATCGTACCTTCGCAACTGAAACTAAAAAAAACATTAAACACGGGACAAATCCCGATGAATTAAAACAACTACCGTTATGAAACGTATATTGATAAGCATCTCACTTTGTGTGTTAATGACAATGCCTGCCATGGCACAAGCCCTTGTGGCACACCCATGGCAAGGCAAGAAGGTGGCATATTTTGGTGATTCCATCACAGACCCACGCAATAAAGCATCCAATAAAAAATACTGGAGTTTCCTTAACGAATGGCTTGACATCACCCCATTTGTATATGGCGTGAGCGGCAGACAATGGAACGACATTCCACGCCAGGCAAACAAACTGAAGGAAGAGCATGGAGACGATTTTGACGCCATCATGATATTCATTGGAACAAACGATTACAACAACGCTATTCCTATAGGGAAGTGGTTTGAAGAGAAAATGGGACGCGTGGAATACGGTCACCGGTATGCGAAACGCATGGAGGACAGAATGCAACGTATACCCGTAATGGACAACTCAACCTATCGCGGGAGAATAAACATTGCACTTGACACTCTCAAGAAAATGTTTCCAACAAAGCAGATTGTGCTGCTCACACCGATACATAGAGGCGGTTTTTATGCTAACGAGAAGAACTGGCAGTGCACAGAAGATTACAAGAACCGTTGCGGACAATATCTTGAAGCATACGTGGAATCAGTAAAAGAAGCGGGCAACATCTGGGCGGTGCCAGTAATAGACCTCAACGCACTTTCTGGCCTGTACCCTATGAGCGACAGCCATGCACAGTATTTCAAAAATAAAGACAACGATCGTCTGCACCCCAATGACGCTGGTCATCAGCGCATGGCACGCACACTGATGTATCAGTTGCTTACCCTACCCTGCACTTTTTAACGCAAGTCAATAGAAATGTTAGTCAAGACAGAAGTTTGCCATAAAACCTCGCGAAGTATAGGTAATCGCTGAAAAATAGTATGGGAGTAGTCGTATGGAATATGTTGAAAACAAAAGCGCCTGAAGACCTCAAGAGGGCAGCGGACTATATCATAGAGCAGACCATGGCGCAGAGCCTCAAAGACCTGAAATCGGAATGGTTGCCCAACCAAGATAGAGGGTGGGGTGAGCAGGGTTTCGATATTGATGATCAAGGCGTGGTGTGGCAGGACAGTTCGTACTATCACCATCACTTGAATATTGAAGAACTGGTAACTAACATTGCCAGACAATTTCCCGACATTGAGTTTACGCTAGCCCAATGGGCCGACAATGACCCCATAGGTCGTAATTTCCTGTGGGATGGCAGCCAATGGGTAGAATATGATGACCCTGAGGCCGAGGAATATATTAAGGAACAATTAGATTCTTTGCAATCGGACAACGTCGCCCCAGAGAATTGTACCTATACCCCTGATGAGGATGATGATGAAATCCGTCCATTTTAATCTCACAATAAACCACACCCTGGAGCGTTGCTTCGGGGTGTGCTGTGCAAATTTTGCACAAGCACCTGTCTTTATTATAAAAAATTACGTTTTCCCTATAACCATAATAAGATTTTTATTACCTTTGCATACTATATTTATTTTACTTAGACATGAAAATTATAAGGTTAATTTTTCTTCTGACCTTAGCTTTAGGCCAGTTTTCATTTTCTACCGCCAAAAATACTGACGCGCAGATATTAAAAATGCAGATGGAGTTTATCAAGTATGCCCAAGAGAATGACTCTGACGGCGCATACCGTATGGCAGACTCTATAAAGAACTTTGCACTTGATAATAATAGATTAAAAAGTTACTATTATTGCTTTAACAACTTGGTGATAATGGAATGTTTGAATGGCAAGTTTCACCATGCCATACATATATCACAAGACCTGCTCGCTGATATAGAGCAGCGCAAGGCATTCGACTACATGCCAGAGTATTACAAGAGCATGAGCACAATCCACTCTGCCCGTGGCGACCTCAAGCTAAGCCTTGAGTACTTGATGAAGGCAGAAGAACTGAGCCGAGGCGCCGACTGCAACATATACCTCAGAATAGCAGAGCTGCATATTAAAAAAGGCAATCCTGAAGAAGCCATTAAATGGGCAGACATTGCCGAGAAGACAGGAACATCTGAAGTGCTTAGAAGCAATGGTGTGTTCCGTAAGATGCAAGCCTACTGCATTATGGAGAAGAAAGACAGTTTTGATGTATATTATCAGAAATACACTGCCTATGCTACTGAAGATATCTCCCCCGACAAACTCCAATACCTGCCATTCTTGCGCAGTTATATGGACGAGGACTACAAAAATGCCGTTCTATGTGCTGACAGCATAAAACAGAAAGACGAGAGAACTATATCTAAGCTAAAGGCATACCTAAAAGACGGCAACTTAGAGATGGCCTTCGATACCCAAAGTGAGTATATACGCCTTAAAGACTCAATCAATGAGACAATTATCCAAGAAGACCTTTTGGCTTTAAACCATAGTACGGAGATAGCGGAAGCTAACCGCCTGCTGGCCACTCAGAGGCAAACCAACCTCACCCTCATTATCATATTTACCATTATCATTATCATTGCTTCTATTGGTTTTAACATAATAAGATACAGATATACAAAAAAACTGAAGCACCAAAACGAGATTATCCAAAAGGCACTTGATGACGCTGAAAAATCTTCGCGTATCAGAAGAGCAATGATTGAGGACATCAAGGACAAGTCTAACCGTCCTCAGAATATTCTAAGAACATACTCAAAAATTATAATAACACCCGATTTCAAACTTACAGAGAAAAGCAAGCAGGAGGTGTTCCCTAATATACGCAAGGCTATTGATATTCTAACATCTCTTACAAGCTCTGTCGTACAGATGTATAGAAATGATGAGTTGGCACAAGAGATTGCTCCAAACGGCCAGACACACATCGCAAACAGTAACAACGAGCTGATTAACACCATCAACAGCCTGTCTGGATTTATCAACATCATGGAGACAAGTGGCTATAATATCACAGAGCCACAGATGGAAGAGGTGACCATGCAAATGCATATCGACATGAAAAACATTGCCATTATGTTTGACACCCTGCTCGACATGGCGTACTTCGACAGTTACGACAAGCTGCCAACCAACGACCATGTAAGCGTTAATGAGATGTGCCAAACCATGATTGCCGATTTCATACAACGAAGAAAAGAGGATGTAGAGATATTATTCCACTCTGACCTCGCAGATAGCTTCAGCGTTAATACCAACTACAATGCCCTATACAAGTTGCTTAGATATACACTTGACAATGCCGACAAGTTTACTTTGAAGGGCACCATAAAGGTGGAGTGCAAGAAAATAGACAATAAAACGAGAATCATCTTCTCAGACACAGGCAGTGGCATAGCAGAGAATGAACAAGAAAAGGTATTCCAGCGCTTCTACCGTTCTGAATGCCCATATCCTGGCATAGGATTAGGATTACCTATCTGCAGAAAAATTGCATCGCTTATCGGTTGCACTATCAACCTTAACAAAGAATACAAAAATGGCTGCCAGTTCTATATTGAGTGGAAGTGAGGTTGTGAGGTTATGAGGTTATGAGGTTATGAGGTTGTGGTCCCCACAACCTCATAATCTTTTTGTATAATACACCATTTCTTTTAAACTTTTTAAGCTGAAGGTTGGGAATTATTAGGACTTAAAGAAAGTTCCAAACCTCAAAACCTAACAACCTAAAAGCGCAGCGACCTCAAAACCTCAAACTCTACCTCGTAAGCGAGAACTTTAAGCTTACTCCGAAATCTTGAGTTGTTGTTGGATAACTGCTGCTTGACAAAAGCGGAGTGTTGGTCTGACGGTCATAATAAGCACTAAGCGTCAGAAGTCTTGACAATGTATAATCTGCCATAAGCGACATCTTAAACGCTGAATTACCGCTGCTTGCAGCACTTGTCATAGAGGCAATATCTCGTGTGATGGCAGCCTGTTTGCGGTAAGAGATATCAAGGCGCAGGTTCAGGTCATGATTCACACCGCCACGACCGCGTGTCTGCGTAGTCTGCTGCTGGTTGTTTTTATTGTTTTTACCACTCTGAGCACCCTTAATCTTGCGTGAAGACTTGCTGCCAAATAGTTTGAAATCGCTAATCTTATATCCCAGACCTATCACCCAGTCTTTGCTCAAGGCCTCGTTTATCTGCACACTGGTCATACTTAGGTTCAACACACGCGTAGTGCGGTACTCCACCTTGCAAGTAAGATTATTCTGCAATGTGAAATCTAGTCCCAGCAGTGGTGAGAAAGCCTCGTTGATGCTCACCGTACTTACATTATACATACTATTAGGCACAGGATTGCTTGTGGTGGCATCGGTAATAAAACCAAGTCCATTCATGTATTCCTGATATGTACTGTAACTTGCATAGCTGCCCACTGCATATACGCTCTTGTAACTATGGTTCAAGTTCACGCTCTTGAAATGGTCGCGCAGCCATGGCAGTTTACCCAGTCCGCTGTATTTAATAGTCCAGTTAGGCAACAAGCGCTTCAGCGTTGGGAATATGTCAAGTGACGAGCCTGCTCCTGAGGTATATGCTGAAAGGAAAGCAGGAATAAGCACATCAGCACTGTACTTGTTTACCTGTCCCAACTGTGGATTATACTCGCAGCCGCTAAGGTCTATGCCATTAGCATCGCGCATGCCGTTAGGATATCTTGCATTAGCATATTGTGCCTGCACCCTGTCACGGAACCCGTCTATAGAATTGCAGAATGTCTCAAACGACTTAGACTTGTATCCGTTGTTGGCATCACCCATTCCCTCAAGCGCGCTCTTCAGACTTATTGTTGTCATAGTGAATGTACCACTCTGAGTTGTTGGCATACCTGAATACATATATTGTATGCTGCGCGCCTTGGTTACGGTGCGACTGGCATTCAGGTCTATCTTCAGGTCGCGCAGCGGTTCAAGCGTCATCCTTATTTGCAAGTCCTCGCTGGCATTAGTTGTGGCAGGTGTTGCCACACTATCGTTATTCAGCAGCCAGTTGTTTTCATAAGCCTTCTGCAGATAACTGTCTCCAGTAAGTCCAAAGGCGAAGTCTAATCCTGGCGCCATCACATTACCTGTCTGCTGACCAAAGGCATCACCGATATTTGGCATGAAACCAGGCAATGTCATTGAGTATTGATTACGATATGAGATGCCCACGCTGCGCACCATCATCAAGAACCGCGCGGCATGCTGTGCCGGACTATACCACCACTGCTTGTCCAACGGTTCCTTTGGCACCACACTGAGCTTAATCTTTATTGTATCAAGATTTTTTATCAGAATCTTGTTCTCATCTATCACCTTATATTTCACATCATACGGTTTGCCGTCTGCAGTCTTGGCAGTTACTATAATGCGCTTACTCTTCTTACCATGAGTAATTGTAGATGTAGTGTCCGGTTTCAATGTCAGTTCACGCTGGTATGTGTTCTTGTTTAGCGGCAAAGCCTTTTTCTCTTTTCCGTCCTCCTTGGCGTCCTTAGCATCCTTGCTATTTTTATTGTTTCGTATCTGCGTTGGTCGCTTGTTTATCTTTTGAGTGTTCTGACTCTTCTTGAAACGCTCATTGGCTTTCTTCAGGAAAGGAATATGATTATAGAGGGTCTCCAGATTCCAGTTGGAGTTGATGTTGAGATTACGGTTATTGGTAATGGTATTGCCAAGCGATGTGCCATCCTCAAGTTCCGTTCCGCGCATCCATGAATAGTTTGCCGTATAACTTGCATCAGCATTAAGCCAGTCGAATATAGGCAGTTTGTTCAGTGGCAACTGATACGAAGCTGTAAACGTCTGCTGATAGTCAAGCGGTGTTCCCAAATTCTTAATGCTGTGCCATACAGAGTCTTTCCAAGCATGATACTGGTCTGGATAAAGGTCTTTGTTCACTGGCACGTATGGTTCCTGAATCTCCGCATGAGTGGCCGATTGGAAATTCATTCTCAGATTCTTTGTGAGGTCCCATCGCAGTGAGAAGTCACGGTTCCAAAGGAACTGCTCACTGAATGTCAGCGGAAGGTTAGAGTTTTCCATACTCTCCATATCCCTTTCCTGCAGTTCATAGTAGTTGCGCAATATCTCTGTATTGAAAGTAATATTCTGTGGAAGATAGTTAAATCCCAATGCCTTTGGAAAATTAAGCCATTTGCTCTTTCCCTTAAGTTTCTTAAACGGTTCCCATGTCTTGTACACTGGCGTATAACTATAGTTCAGTGAGCCGCGCCACTGGTCTTCGTTCTCATATACAGTAGTCTCTCCCGATGTTTCTCTGTGTGAGTGACTGTAACTGAATGAGAAATTGGCTGGGTCGTATGGCATTGGATGACGCTTGGTCTTTATACCCACACGCACATTTGACAAAGAGAAGTTGGTATTCTTTGTCTTAGTCACCGCAAGCGATTCTATCGAGTCGCGCTCATGGTCGTTTGCAGCTGTTTCCAGAGCATCGTCAAGAAGCATATCGCTGTCAAGCGGATTATATTTCGGACGAGTCTCTTCCTGTGTTATAGAATAATACAAAGGCGCCGACACCTTGGCCTTGTCTGGGAAGAACTTGCCCAGCTCAAGACTAGTAGTCAGACTATATGTCTTAAAGTCATCGTTAGTACGTTGCAGTATTCCCTCTTCAAGTCCGCCAAATCCTTCGGTTATCATCTTTCCAGTAAGATTAACCGTACCAAAATCAGACAACTGCATGTTAAGTGCTCCCGAGGCAGCCCAGCCACCCTTATTGTTTGTCTCAAGCAGGCGCATCTCGTTCACCCATACCTCACCCGATTTTGGATTAGCCGAGATGTTACGCACACCAATAATCATGGTCTTTATCTCACCCAGCGACGGATTACCCATCACCGTAACCTTATTATTTGGTTTGCTTGGGTCGTAGTCGGTAAACTCCCTGTTGTATGATGCACTGCCCAACGCCTTTGACTTATTACGAGCCTTTTTAATTTCCGTAAACACCGACAGGTCAATGTCGAGCATATTCTCTTCTGGCCACACCGCCTCACAGTCTATTGCCGAATACTTGTCGTATTGTCCCTCAGGGGTAAGTTTCAGCGGAATCTCGTATTCGTAGTAGTTGCTCTTATAGTCACTTCCAAGACGGACAAACAGTGCCAGCTGGTCGTTTTGCAGATTGGTGGTGTTCTGCTTAAAAGCATTAGCATGAACAAACATCTGAATGCGCTTGTAGAGTCGCAAATCGAGATTATGGTTCTTGTACACAGCCTTTGCCTCATTGCGCGACAGGTTCTTTACGGTCAGGTTCATAGCCTGCTCGTTCTCCTCAACCAACTGTGGCTGCGATGGGTCTGTAACACGGGTGATGCCAGGAGGCAGCACATAGTTTACCGGCTGCTTGTCGTTATATTCCTCTATATTCACGGCGCTCACCTCAAGAGTACCGCTGTTACTTGCAGCCGTATTGCTAAGGTTCTGCTCATACATGCGCCACTCGCCGCGAACAAGGTCAAGGCTTCCAAAGCGCAAGACAATAGGTTTTTTGAACTCTGTGAGGAACATACGCATAAAACGTATTGAGCTGAAATCGTTGATTGAGCCAATGCGTTCCTTTTCCCTTGCATTAACTGGCACACGGAACTTGTACCATTTTACCACCTCAGTCTTACCATTGCGCAGACGCACACTCGACTCACGGATATCCGTAAGGTAGTTGTTGCCTATATTATGCTCAGACAAATCTTCTGGGCGTATGCTTATCCTATACTGATAGTAACGCTCATACTCATTCAGCGTATAATCCTGGTTTATATCCTCCACGTCTGGATATGTCTTGTAAGAGGTGTCGAAACTCTCGTTATTATTATCCATATCAGGAGAGTTGCCCTGCGGATTATTAATCCTTTTGTATCGCTCAAGGATTGACGCCTTGCGCTCATCAAGCTCTGAGCCACGATAATAGCGGTAGTCGTCATTTGCTGGGTCGTTCTGCCAAGCTGTGCGTATGCTGTCGTTGGTTATGGTGCTTACAAAATTGTTGAATGCCGCATATTCTGGGAATGCCTTCTCCTCCTCGTCAGTAAGTCCGTTAAGACCAACGTCCTGTTTCAGTCTCGAGCCCGACGTTGTGGCAAAGGCATAAGTTTGCGTTGCCTGCACAGGAATCTTTCCCCATTGTGTGTTAGTGAAACTGCTTGTTCCGTCGACAGGCATACCACTCTCATAGAATTTCTTGCCGTCACGCAACACATCCTCGCTCACCTCGCCAAGGTTAATATAAAGGTCGCCACCGTATGACGAGGCATCACCTTGCTGGCGACTGTATATAAATGGGTCAAGGAGCCAGAACTCCACATATTCTATATTTGCCGCCTCGAAATCATTGATGTCGAGCTTGCGCATCATACCGCCCCATTTATTTGCAGGACTTGGCATCGAACCGTCTGGATTGATAGCGGTTGAGAAATTATATGGACCGCGCTCTGTTGGGTAATACGCCAGGTTAAGTATCGACAGCGTTGATGTTGCTCCATTATATGTGCTTTGGTCTCTGTTTGGATACAGCTCACTAACATACACCTCACGCACATAGTGGTTTGACAACTGCTCCAGGTCGCTCTTGATATGTGAAGGAGTGAGCGAACTGCTACGGTATGTGAAAATAGGGTCTACAGTATACCATGACAACAGTGAGCGATTGAATCCGCTCGACAGTCCTGCCTTGTCAGCATGTTCTGGGAACATTGACGGCACACTCGACAGCACCCACGACTTTGCATCAGAGATGTCGGTGCCGCTCTTTGTATTCTCAAAATCGTCAATATATGAGGCATTATCCTGAATGCCGCCAGCTTGTCCTGCCACGAGATGGGCAAATTCTCCTGTAAATGATATCTGCGACGGTTGTGTGCAGTGAAGGAAAGGCAAAGCGTCGAGCATGTTAGTAAGCCACTGACTCTCTTTCTTCCAGTTAAGGTTTAGTCCCCACAGCAAGTTCTTCAGTGGTTCCGAACCCATTGCCACCTTGGTGGTCTGTGCCTGCTCACTAAGATACTGGAATGTACCGCCCAATTGGAAATCCTTTGTAAAATCGTATTCCCAGTTGAGTCCGAGCATTGTCTTGCGCAACATACCATAGTCGGTATTACTTTCCAGACTAACATTAACAGATGTTCCTGCATCAATAATGCTTTGGTTAAGAATGGTTACCTCACCAGCGGAATAGTCTACACTGTAATCAGAGCCTTCTGTAAGCACCACTCCACCAGCAGTTACCACCACAGAGCCTTGAGGCACGTTATATGCGCCAAGCGAAATAACATTTGCCGCCGTACCCTTAAACTGTCCCATCAGCACAAACTTATCTTTCTCGGCTATCTGCTTGGCTGCTGTCTTGGTGGTGTCATACAGTTCGGTAAAAGCATAAGTAGCAGCCTTATCTGCCGATACGCCAGCATTTACAAGATAGCGCTGCAGATACGAGCCAAAAGGTTCGGCTGCGGGGAAGAACACACGCCCGTTGCTTACGGTGTATCCCTCAACAAAGTCAAAGTATCCGTTAGGGTTTACCTTATTATTATTGTCAAGTCGGTCGGCGCCGAGCACCTTTATAAGCGTGCGGTCCTTAACCTGTGGCTCTGGCAGATAAGTGAGGTAAACACCAGATGTGTCGCTTTGGAACTTAACGTCAAGACGGAATTTTGTCTTCTCTACTGATGATGCCAGGTAATAAACGTTTTTCATCATCAGTCGCCAGTTGCCCATCTGCGGACTATTATTAGTATTTTTCAGCGACTTAACGAATATGGCCTGGTTAACATTTGTATTGTCTGAGGCAAACTCACCCACCTGATAAGTTTGTCCGTTGAGCGTATATTCATAAGCCACAGCCAGAATCTGGTCGGTCTGCAAACCTGTCTTCAGCGAGATATAACCCATTGCTGTGTTCACTGAGTACTCAGACGAGGTAAGCAGTCGTGCGCTCTGCACCTTTTCATAGTCTACACCACCAGTAAAACCGCTGATAGCATCGAGCACTGTATTTGTCTGGTCTATATCGCGGGCTGCGGCATACTCGCCCACCATTGATGAGTAGAGAGTGTTTGCGGCATTTCTTGGAGATATATCGCCAGCGCCGCCCCACATATTGTTAGTAAGATACCTTCCTTCTCCAAGGTCTGTCAAAGCCACGAGATTACGCGAGTTGCTTGTTGTTCCGCTTTTGTTTGTCACCCACACCTCAACACGTGTAATCCTGATACCCGTGGTCATATTAGGCAGCGACGTCATCCATCGGTCGTAGCGCTCACGGAAGTAATGACTTAGAAAGAAGTGGCGGTTTTCCTCGTAATCAGCGGCGTTTATCTCAAACGGTGTCATCTGCGTGCCTCCGCGTGATGACACACTCTTAGTAGTGGAGTTTTTCTGCGAAACCACTGTCTGCAGTTTCAGTTTGCCAAACTGCATATCTGTACGCACACCGAAGAGCGACGATGCACCTTTTATGAGCGATGAATTAGATGGGAAGGTAACATTTCCTGCCTCAACAAGTTTTATAATCTCGTCTTCCTTACCCTCATAACGCAGTTTTATGTTTTTGGCATCCCAGTCAAAGGTAGCGTCGGTATTGTAGTTAAGGTTCATATTCACCTTATCTCCAACCTTACCATTGACATTCAGATTTATTTTCTCGTCAAAGTCAAAAGCCTTAGTCTTTCTGTTTCTTATTGGTAATGAAGGGTTGTCTATATCCTTCATCGTCATGCCCACCTTCAGCTCTGCCGTACCTTGTGTCTTTATGCGTACTCCTCCAGGTCCGAATATTTTCTCTGCTGGTCCAAGGTCGAAGTGCATATCACTGAACGAGAACTTATCCTTTCCCTGACTTGCCACATTCTCAGCATCTTTTTTGCGGAAGAACTGTCTCATAGAGCGGCGCTCACTCCATTTGCCATACTCCTCTGGCGTCATCAGCAATGGGGCATTAAGATAAGAGTCGCCTATCTTTGAGCCAACGAAATAAAGGTTGAGCGAGTCGTTATATACAGCCTGCTGCTTTATATTGTCAGGCATTTTCAGGTCTAAGGCAAATGAATCGAGGTCGTTAATAAGAAGCGGGGCTGTTTTTTTTACTTTCCAGCGCGGATTGAGAAGAGAATCGGGTATGGTCTCATCGGCAACCGACAACTTGGGTTGCGACTTAGGCTGAGGCTTAACTGCTTGTGTCTTCTCTCCATTTGCTTTGTTGGGAGCAGACACGGGCGGACTCTGCATTGCGGCAATGGCCACAACACTTATCAGCATCAGCAATATGTATAATACCGTTCTTCTCATTACCTCATAACCTCATCACTACTTTATCTGTTTCAACGCCAGTTTCACCACAACCTCAACAGGCGCGTCGGGCTGTTCTTGCAATATCTGAACAACAACCTTCTGTGATGGCGCTGGAGCAAAGCCAAGCATGGTAAGAGCACTTACAGCCTCATCCTTAACGGCGTTATTAACAGGTGCCTGCATAGCACCGCCAGCAGGTATCTCTTCGGCAATACCCAGAGCCACAATCTTATCGCGCAAATCAACTATAATGCGCTGGGCTGTTTTCAGTCCAATACCCTTCACGCTCTTAATCATACGCTCGTTATTGGTTGAGATGCAGTTGCAAAGCTCTGCTGGACTCATCGATGAGAGCATCATTCGCGCTGTGTTAGTGCCAACACCCGACACGGTGATGAGCAGCTGGAACATCTCGCGCTCCTTCTTGCTCACAAATCCATAAAGCATGTAAGCATCCTCACGTATCGCCTCATACACATAGAGCTTTACCTCTTTCTTTCCCTGTATGGCACTATAAGTGCTTAGCGAGATATTCAGACCATAACCTACGCCTGCTGCCTCAACAGTGGCAAAGGCAGGAGTAAGCTCGGTCAGCTCACCCTTAATATATTCTATCATATTAGTTTTACTGTTTGTATATATACATTTCTTATAACGATGGGCACTCGCTTTTTATTGTATCAGCACAAAAAAAGAATGTCATATATTACAAAATGCCACGATAAAGCGATTTTTTAGTCCATCAGTTTATATTTTTCGCCTAAAAAATGTAATTTTGCACAGGATTAAAACCAACATCAAATATACAACATGAAGAAAATCAGAGCAGCCGTAGTGGGTTACGGCAACATTGGCAAATATGCCATTCAGGCACTTGAAGCAGCCGACGACTTTGAGATAGCAGGCGTAGTGCGCAGAAACGGAGCAGACAACAAACCAGCAGAGCTGGCCAACTACGAGGTGGTTAAGGATATTACAGAACTGGAAAATGTTGACGTGGCCATCCTCGCCACCCCTACTCGCAGCTGTGAGGAGTTTGCTAAGAAGATACTTCCGCTTGGCATCAACACCGTTGACAGTTTCGACATCCACACAGACATAGTAAAATACCGCGCAAGCCTTGACAAGGTTTGCCATGAGACCAACACTTGCGCAATCATCGCAGCTGGATGGGATCCGGGAAGCGACTCTATCGTACGCTCACTCATGCAGAGTCTTGCGCCAAAGGGACTTACCTATACCAACTTCGGACCGGGCATGTCTATGGGCCACAGCGTTTGCGTGCGTTCAAAGGAGGGAGTTAAGAATGCCTTGTCTATGACCATTCCTTTGGGCGAGGGAATCCACCGCCGCATGGTTTATGTTGAACTTGAGGAGGGCGCAAAGCTCGAGGAGGTAACAAAAGCGATAAAGGCCGACCCATACTTCTCTCACGACGAGACTCATGTGTTTGCCGTTGAGTCGGTAGATGCTGTTCGCGACATGGGCCATGGCGTAAACCTTGTTCGCAAAGGCGTAAGCGGAGAAACTCAGAACCAGCGCTTCGAATTCAACATGAGCATCAACAATCCTGCGCTCACCGCTCAGGTATTAGTAAACGTTGCCCGCGCCACCATGCGCCAGCAACCTGGATGCTACACCATGATTGAGATTCCTGTTATAGACATGCTGGCTGGCGACCGTGAGAGTTTGATTGCTCATCTGGTTTAAGCCTCCACCGCTCCTCCATGAAGAGGAAGACTGGAGCAAACAGGATTGTTTATTTATCACGGATAATTGTCCATCAAAATCCCCACAGGTTATTCTAAGCAGAAACCAGTGGGGATTTATCAATTCATAATTAATAATTCTTAATTCATAATTAAAAAATCTCCGTGTATTCTTTTAATTTTTGTAATTATTACAATTCAGTAGTTAAAGTATGTTATAAGGGCTTTTGAATGTTTTGAGTATTAATTTTTTTGATTTATATTTGCATCAGAGAAAACAAGAAAGAATACTAACAAATAAAAACTTACGATTATGATTACACAGAAATTACAAGACGCAATCAATGGACAGATAGCAAAGGAAATTTGGTCTGCTAATCTTTACTTGTCTATGGCTTTCTATTTCGACAAAGAAGGTTTCCAAGGTTTCGCCAACTGGATGAAAAAACAATCGCAAGAAGAGATGGAGCATGCCTATACAATGGCTGACTATATAATCAAACGAGGCGGCACTGCTGAGGTTCGCCAAATCGACGCCGTTCCTGGCACATGGAACACACCGCTTGAGGTATTCGAGCATGTTTACAACCACGAGTGCTACGTTTCTAAGTGCATCGACGAGTTGCACGACATGGCAATCGAAGAGCACGACAAGGCAACTCAGGATTTCCTCTGGACATTCATCCGCGAGCAAGTAGAAGAGGAGGCAACAGCTTCTGGCATCGTTGACCGCATCAAGAAGATGGGCGCAACAGCAATCTTCAACCTTGACGATCAGTACGGTAAAAGAGTATAATACACAATGCAAATAGCAATAATCGGCGGCGGAGCAGCGGGATGCTTCGCCGCTATTAACATTAAAAGAAACAGGCCCGACGCTAAGGTTACTGTTTTTGAAAGTGGCAAGAAGCTACTGGCGAAAGTGGCCATCACGGGTGGCGGACGATGTAACCTTACCAACTCATTCCGTGGCATACGCAGCACGGCAGAGGCTTATCCGCGTGGCGAGAAACTCATGAAGCGACTGCTCCATGAGTTTAGTCATGAGGACACCATGGCATGGTTTGAGGGCGAGGGGGTAAAACTTGTAACACAGGATGATGAGTGCGTATTTCCAAAGTCACAGGATGCAATGGAGATTGTAGGCACTCTCACATCACTCATGCGCCGCCTGGGCATAGAGATAAAAACCAGTTGCAGGGTGGTGAAGATTGAGGCGATGGATTCAGGAGGTTATGAGGTTGCTACGATGTCTGATTCAAGGAGTGCAGGAGTTCAGGAGTTTTTCGCCTCCGCTCAACAACACGTCAGGAGTTCAGACGATACCTCACAAAACTATTTCCCCCTCGGGGGATTGAGTATGGTTCATTTCGACAAAGTTGTCGTAACCACAGGCGGAAGTCCAAAACTAAGCGGCCTTGACATGCTTGCACCGCTCAACCTCGACATCATCCCGCCTGTGCCGTCGTTGTTCAGCATCTGTCTGCCCCACCACCCCATTACAGAACTGATGGGCACTGTGGTTGAACCTGCCACAGCTACTCTCGTTGGCACAAAGCTAAAGGCTACAGGCGCACTGCTTATTACTCACTGGGGGATGAGCGGACCTGCAATACTAAAGATGTCGTCGTATGCCGCACGCCAATTGCACGACTCTGACTACAAGGCACGCATATCTATAAACTGGTTGGGCGACGCCAACGAGAATGACGCTATGGAGACGATTATGGAACTGGCAATAAAGAATCCTGCCAAACAACTGTCGTCGGTATATCCGCAGCAGTTCAACAGCCGCCTTTGGACCTACCTCATCAAGCAAAGCAGTCTGAACCCATCGCAGCGCTGGGGCGAACTGGCAAAGAAGAGTTTCAACAAACTGGTGAACACGCTCATCAACGACCAGTACGATATGGACGGCAAAAACCGCTTTAAGGAGGAGTTTGTAACGTGTGGCGGTGTGGCGCTGAGCAATATCAACCCCAAGACTATGGAGTGTCGCAATCATCCCGGACTCTATTTCGCCGGCGAGGTGCTCGACGTAGATGCCATCACCGGCGGTTTCAACCTGCAGGCGGCATGGACCATGGCATGGGTTGTGGCAAAGGCTATTTGAATATTCTCTTCAGCCAGAGATTAAGTGAGCAGAAGAATAGCAGACAAACAGAAATAGTGATAATGGTAGAGACGTCGCCCTGCGGCGTCTTTATTGTTTTGAAAGACTCAACGATAGCAGCACCACAGAAATAAATCATTGTGGCAATACCAAAGACTGTTACCGCCGCCAGCGAGACAATCATCAGGATATGGTTGCGGCGAGAGCGTTCCTGCTCCTCTCTTACTATCCTCTGCACCGTCTGATGAGCAAAATTGTTTGGCAATCTCATCTGCAGTTTTTCCTGACGACGGCTTAAAGCCATGCGCAAACCTTTATCTTCTTTCATTAATTCTGCCCTCCATCAATAAATATAATTTCTTTCTTATCCTGTGCAACTTCATAGACACGTTGCCCTCATCAATTCCCATGATATATGCTATCTCACTCTGCCGCTTGTCGTCAAAATAAAACAGCGTGATGAGCATCTTCTCGTCTGGTTTAAGTTTCTCTATGGCTGCCTCCAACCGCTCAATACGCTCTTCCGTATCGGCAGAGAGAGCATCGTCTACAACCGCATCGTCAACAACCACGCGCTCATCAATAGCCACATAACTAAGTTTCTGTTTGCGTGTCCAACTGATAGCAGCATTGTATGCTATGCGGAAAAGCCATGTGGAGAAACCCGCCTGGCGATTGAATGTCGCCAACTTATCGTATGCCTTAACGAAAACATCCTGCACTATATCCTCGGCATCTGCCTGGCGAGGCACGATGCGTGACACAAGGGCAAGCACCTCATCGCCATAGCGTTCAAGGAAATAGCCATAATCCCTGACGCGCCCGTCAAGGATTCTGGCAATCAGCATGTTCTCATCAACTTGCATTTCGACTATCAGACCAACTTACAAAAACAAATACTTATTCTTTATCCTCTTCTTTGTCCTTTTTCTGATTGCTGCGCTCCACGGCGTAAGCTATGAGAAGAGCAATGCCGCCAAAGAAGCAGACACATGAACCGTAAACGAGTTCTGCAAGTGGCCAATATCCACGAAAATCTTCACCGCGCCAATAATGGCCATTAGTGAACATTCCATTAAAGAAGAAGCCAATAAACAGACCTAAGCCAACACCAATCATCAAGGCTCCGATGCGAATAGCCCAGTTGGACTTGCTGCCCATGCGAATATCGATGTTACGCAGGTCAACCTTGGATATCTCCGTAATCTTGTTTATCACCAAAAGACGCTCCTGCTTGCGTACAAAGAGGTCAAACAGTTTGTAGATTGTACCGAAGACAATCAGCATGTTTAAAGGAACAACCAAAAAATCCATAATCAATAAGTTTTAAATTGTTATTACTATTTTTATTCGTTTCTGCTTATTAGACGCAAAAATACAAAAATCTTACAGGTTTATTGGATTTTTTTTGCACCACACACACACTTTCTTTTTCGTGAAAAAATCTGCACATCTGCACGAGAGTTGTAACTTATTGAGAGACAGCGCGTCTGCCGATGTGCAGATTGTGTGCAGAGGTGTGCAGATTTGCAAGTTAGGAATATGATTAACATTCTGTAAAGCATTTTAGTAAGAACATTTATTCTGTGTAAAGCATTTTAGTAAAACAGCAAATTCAGTGTGAAGCAAACTCAGTAATAGTCAAACTACAAAATGCCCTCACAATCATCAAGAAAGTTTTTTATAGAGATTCCGATGGAACGCCTTTGAAATTCCATTGGAATCTCAATGAGATTACATTGGTATCTCTGCATCGTACCATCGGTTTGTTAATGCGGTTAAGATTTAGTTAATACGCAACTCGGCGGTAAGGTCTATAAAATCAAGAATAGAATTGCAAAAAAGGGGAGCCTCAACAATATGAAGACTCCCCCCTGGGTGTTGTCTGCCGATGCAGACTATCTAATGACAACCTTTTCTACGGGCTGCTCCTTGACTTTATCGAACGGATGGGCTTGATACTTGACTTTCTGGAAGTCGATGTGGTCAAGTTCGATGCACCGGATGGTGTTGTTATAAGCCGTTTTGAAATAGACCTTGCGGTGGGTAAGGTCGATGGCTGATGTCCAGTGCGTAACGCTCGGTATGTCGGGAGACTTGCCCAAAGGATGTTCGGTGCCTATTGGGATGTCAAAATTATTTAGTATGTGGAAGCATTGCTTCACGGTTTCGAAGGCATTGTCACGCTGAGGTGCCGTGGCACGATAGAAGGCGGCACGCACGAAACGCGACGGCGGGGTGGCATCGCCAGGCAAACCGAGGAAGCCGCTGTTGCCTCCCATAGGGAAGAGTTCTTGCTCGCCCAGCATCTGATGGGCAGCATCGCCTGGGAAGAGGTTGACGTAGTTGTTGAGATTGGTGAGATGCCACTGAAAACCAGGAGCATTGGTTATCACGCCAACCTTGTTTTCATAGAAATGGGGCACGCCGTCTACTATCTCGAGCACCACCTGACGACCGCTGGCATCGCCTATGCGCCAATGGACAACGGAAATCTTGTCGAGGCCTACGATGCGCACTTGACCTGACTGGATGGCGTTCATCACTTCGTCGACCGTGGCAAACTGACTGAGCATCCACTGATTGAGCTGGAGGTCGCCAATGGTCTTTTCGCGCTGAGCCTCATCAAACTTCTGATAACCGCCGTAGTGAGGGAAGAAGAAGAGGCCTGTGGAGAGTCCTTTCTCGTTGATGCCCTCGGCAATGAACTCCTGACGGACAACGGCAAGGCCAACCACTCCGTACTTAGCCTTGAACTTCATGCCGCCAGCATCAACAGGCGTAAACGACTGCAACTGCTGACCGCGAGGGATGATTACATACTGACCGGGCAGGTCCATCTGCGAGCCTTCGATGGTTCGCGCCTGAACATAACTGCCGTCCTTGGCTGTGAGCGATATGCCTGTACAGCCTACTGCTGGAAAAACGCTGCACGTGGCAGCCACTGTGATTAGAATCTTTTTCATAAATATTTTTTTAGTTGACAAGTTGGTTTCTTCAGTTGACGAGTTAACGAGTTGACGAGTTGACAAGTTATTTGATATAGTTGACAAGTTGACGAGTTGGTTCCTTCAGTTGACGAGTTGACAAGTTGCTTGCATCTGAAGCATTTGTCTGAACTCCTGACGTGTTGTTGAGCGGAGGCGACGTGTTGATGAGCTTATGCGAATAAAAACTCCTGAAGACAACTCCTGACTACTCAATTCAGTTGACGACTCCCCTCGCCTTTGGAGAGGGGTTGGGGGTGAGGCCCTCTTTTGCTGCAAATGTATGGCAAAGATTGTTGGTGGCAATACCAATTGATATAATATACCTTAAAGCAAAAACTAAAAAATCTCAATGACAAAATGCCATTGAGATTTTTTTAGTAAATAACTGTAAATTGGATGAGAGATGAGAGATGAGAGATGAGGGATTGCTTGTCAAGGCAATGGCCTTTAACTCCCTTTAACTCCAAACTCCTAACTCCTAATTAAGAACTCCTAATTAAGAACTCCTTCCCCCTACTCCACTTCCAAAACATGAGCCGCCAGATTATCGGCAGCCTGTATGAGCGTTAACAGAGGACACTTGTCGGCAGCCGCAGAGATACAGCTTTTGTCCTCGAAATTCTGAAATGCAAGGTTCCACGCACCCATGTGCCAGCGGATGGCAAGAAGTTCGTCTTGCTCCATGCGCAGGCCACACATCAAGAGCATCATTACCGACTTCTCACCATGTCCCATAGGGAAGTTGGTATAGTCAATCTCGTATGCCTCATACTGCTCCCAACGGCCTTGGTCGTCCTTGCGCCATTTTACACCTATCTTATAGATATCTGCCTTGCAGACATCATGCAGCAGCGAAGCAATGATAACGCTCTCTTCCTTAATCTTTATCTCGGGATTAGAGAGCTGCAACTGACCGTGAATCATCTTCGCCATCTTATACACGTTAAGAGAGTGCTCCACAAGACCTCCCTCACGGCACAGATGATTCTTTGACGACGCTGGCGCGGTGAAGAATCCCATCTTCTCCAGCTTGGCTATCACCTTATCCATTCCCTCGCGGTTGGTGGAACGGAGCAGTTCGATAAATTCCTCTTTCATACTATTTATTAATTTTAATTATTTTTCCTTTCTTATCTCGCAAGATATATGTATTGCCTTTAGACAGACAGTCTTCTGAGAATGACGACAGTTCATAAAGTTTTTTGCCTGTCATGTCATAAACCTCCACTGCTTTTCCCTCCCAGGCACTTATATCGGTGTGTATATCTTCGATGCCAGAGTCAACACCTCCGCCCATGAAGTCAAAAGCTATCAATCCATCATATTCACGTATCTTTGTTATCGGCTTGCCCATATACTTTCCGTTGGCGTTGGCGTTGAACACCTTTGCCACGGGATAAGAGCGGTCTGTCAGTGAGTCGTTGGCAAGATATGGGTAAGCAAAGCCACTTGCTTTTGCTGAAAGATAACTATTGTTGGCAGGTATAATGGTCATGCGAGGATGAGAATAGACATCATTAACTGTATTATAAAACCAAGCCTCCTCATCGTAGTCGACATGGAGCACCACCATTCCATGGCCCGGCACAAACTTATCCCATCCTGTCTTCTGACGGTTCTCAAGCAAATAATACTCGTCCTTGCTCTTATCCAGAGCATCATTAACAATCTTATATGCCTGACCGAGATCGCTCAACGGTTTCATATCGACGATGGATGCAGGTTTGTCGAGCACCATGGGGGTAATCCAACCGCACAACTCACGCTCATAAGACAGATAGTTTGGCGGGCACCATCCATCTCCGTTGTAGTTACCGCCCGACATGATATCCCACTCACCCATAATGTCAATACCTGTATATGTGTAAAAATCGGGCAGACCTAAGCAATGTGAGAACTCGTGGCAGAATGTGCCTATACCGCTAAGCGACTTGCTCACCAACTCTCTGCCGCTCATCTCGCTGCCACAGGCATAATGACTGACAATCACTCCGTCGAGAGTAAGACCAAAGGGATAATCCTTATAGCCATGAAGCCAATACTCATGAGGCCATATCAGTCTTGAGTCGGCACCATAAACAGCCTCGCCCCATCCAGCATAGAGAAAGAATATCTGGTCTACATAACCATCACCATCCCAGTCGTAATCCTTAAAGTTAATATCTTTATCTATCTCCTTGCACGCTGTTACTATAAGCTCATCCATGTGTATGTCGATATCATCATTGTTTATTGGATTGTTCTGCCCATAGTAGTAACATGACTTAGGCAACTGCACAGGACCGGCTAGGTCGAACTTAAGATTAAACTGACCATAGCTCTGATCAAGGAAATAGTCGTGAACGCTTCCGTAGGCGCCATAACCTTTGAAGTTTTCGGTGTTTAATATATTGTTCCACACCACAGTGGCGGTGTCGGAAGAGAATGTTCTGTCGGAAAACGACACCATGACAACAAGGCCACGCTTCTCCTTGCCGTCTGATATGGCACGTGTCTTTGTCATGCGCTGCATTCTTGTCTGCTGCGGCATGGACTTTCTTGGAGAGTATCTGCGCAACTGGCGCACATCTTCTTCCTGGGAGATTACAACCATCTCCGACTCTGAGCGCTGCTCGGGATTATGTGCAAGCACTCCTGTTGAGGTTATCCCAAAGCCTAACGCTTGGGCATAATAGAAATTGCCGATGCTGTCGCGCACCAGCGGCACATTGTCGATAGTTTTATAATAATGCAGATGCTCATCACCGCACAACATCACTTGCAGCATGGTGCCATCTGGTTGCTTGTGGCTGTGCCACTCTGGTTTTACTGGAACTGCAAATACATGCAGAGCACAGGTTGCAAACAACAAAAAAATATATCTCAACATGTTATATTAAAAGGGACCACGAATTACACGAATTATTTATCTTTGCGAAGATTTATCCGTTTATTTTAAACCACGAATTACGCTAATTATACGAATTTTTATCTTTGTGAAGATTAATTAGCTTGACATGGTATTATTTATTTAAAACAACGAATTAAACGAATTAAGCGAATTATTTATCTTTGTGAAGATTTATCCGTTTATTTAAAACAACGAATTAAACTAATTATACGAATTTATTATCTTTGTGAATATTAATTCGTTTAATTCGCTTAATTCGTTGTTTGAAGATTTCTAATTTAATTTACAATTTACTCCCAAGGTTTCAACTGCTTGAAGAAGTCGTTGCCCTTGTCATCAACGAGGATGAACGCAGGGAAGTCCTCAACCTCAATCTTCCAAATAGCCTCCATGCCAAGTTCTGGATACTCAACACACTCGATGCTCTTGATATTGTTCTGAGCAAGGATAGCGGCTGGGCCGCCGATAGAACCGAGATAGAAGCCCTTGTGGTCCTTGCATGCACGGGTTACATCCTCTGAGCGGTTGCCCTTAGCAAGCATGATGCGGCTACCGCCGTGGTCTTGGAACTCATAAACGTATGGGTCCATACGTCCTGCTGTGGTTGGTCCCATAGAACCGCAAGCCATGCCAGCTGGTGTCTTGGCTGGTCCAGCATAATAGATAGGATGATTCTTCAGATACTCTGGCATACCCTCACCTGCATCAAGGCGTGCCTTAATCTTTGCGTGAGCGATGTCGCGGCCAACGATGATTGTTCCGTTGAGCGACAGGCGGGTGCTTACAGGATACTGTGACAACTGCTCGCATACCTCGTCCATAGGACGGTTAAGGTCTACACGTACAACCTCGCCCTCACCAGCATTGCGCAGTTCCTCTGGGATGAGCTCGTATGGTTTGTCGTCCATCTTCTCAATCCAGATACCATCCTTATTAATCTTACACTTGATATTGCGGTCGGCAGAACAAGACACACCAAGACCGATTGGGCAAGAAGCGCCGTGGCGTGGCAGACGTACCACACGCACATCGTGAGCCATGTACTTACCGCCGAACTGAGCACCAAGACCAATCTTGTGGGCCTCTTCGAGCAACTGCTTCTCCAGTTCCACGTCGCGGAAAGCGCGTCCTGTCTCATCGCCTGTTGTTGGAAGGTTGTCGTAGTAGTGGGTAGAAGCGAGCTTAACAGTAAGCAGGTTCTTCTCAGCCGATGTGCCACCGATAACGATTGCAATATGATAAGGAGGACAAGCGGCTGTGCCAAGACTCTTCATCTTCTCAACAAGGAATGGGATGAGTGTGCCTGGGTTCTGGATTCGTGCCTTTGTCTCCTGATACAGATATGTCTTATTGGCAGAGCCACCGCCCTTGGTTACGCAAAGGAAATGATACTCCATGCCCTCTGTAGCCTCGATGTCAATCTGTGCTGGCAGGTTGCACTTGGTGTTAACCTCATTGTACATATCGAGCGGAGCATTCTGAGAATAACGCAGGTTCTCTTCTGTGTATGTCTTGTAAACACCGAGAGAGAGAGCCTCCTCATCGCAGAAACCTGTCCACACCTGCTGTCCCTTCTCACCGTGGATAATAGCTGTACCTGTATCCTGACAAAGTGGAAGCTTACCCTTTGCTGCCACCTCTGCATTGCGAAGGAATGTCAAAGCCACATACTTGTCGTTGTCGCTTGCCTTTGGGTCGTGGAGAATCTTTGCCACCTGCTCGTTGTGTGAACGGCGAAGCAGGAACGACACATCACGGAAAGCAGCGTTTGCCATTGTAGTAAGAGCCTCTGGTGTTACCTTCAGGATTGGGTGTCCCTCAAACTCACTCACAGACACTCCCTCTTTGCTCAAGAGATAGTATTCTGTGTCATCTTTGCCCAACTGGAACATTGGGGCGTACTTGAATTCTGGTGTTGTTGCCATAGTAATATATTATTTAATTATGAATTATAAATTATGAATTTTGACTGCGAAGCTGATAAGCGTTAGCGACGCTAATTTTGAATTATGAATTTTGAATTATGACTATCAAGCGGTGCTTTTAAAGATATATCTCACAAGCAAATGCTTCATAATTAATAATTCAAAATTCATAATTATAATTTATTATTAGTATCCAAAAATCTCTTCTGTTGAAAGTCTCTTTATCTTGCCAATCTTCTCAAGAGCCTTGATGTCGAGCTCTTTCTCATTGCCGAGAATAATATAGCGATAAGGTTTCTTTGCCATGTTCTGCTTCTCAAAGTCAACGATAGACTGCAGTGTGAGTGATGGCAGAGCATTGTAAATCTTCTCATTGATATCGTAGTCAATGCCAAGATACTGATTGCTCAAGTACTTAGTAAGCACTGCGAAGCGTGTGGTGCGACGGCTCTCCAAAGACTTAGTCAACGACTGCTTAGCCACATTAAAGGCATTTTCAGACTGTGGCATCTCATCAAGAATCTCATTGAACACGCTGATGCAGTCCATCATCTTGTCGTTCTGAGAGATAATCATTGTGTAATACCACTCTGGATCATCCTTCTTTGATGGAGTGTTGTAGTAAGAAGAAGCACTGTAAGCCAATCCACGTGCCTCGCGCAGCTCCTGGAACACGATGGTGTTCATGCCGCCACCGAAATACTCATTGAAAAGAGTAACCACTGGCTCAGACTCTGGTGTCCATTGCTTGTTCTCATTGTGCAACTGCATCAGGTAAATGTTCTTAGCATCGTATGGAGCAATGACAATCTCATTTTCTGGTGTTTCCAGCTTAGTGTATTTCTTCTCAGCCACAGCCTCCTTCGGTTCGTCTGCCATCTTGTGCTCCTTAGCAATGAGTTCCTTGAATGGCTCTACATCCATAGGACCGAAATACATGATTGTATGCTTCAACTCGCCAAATGGCTTAAGCATATCTGTGAGCATATCAGGAGTACCAGCACGCAGTTCCTTCTCGCTTAATGTATTGCGCTGACTGTTGTATGGACCATAGATAGCGTACTGTCGCAGAGCATTGAAACTGCTGCGCTGACTTGACTTTGCATCTTCACGGGCTTTAATGAGCATACCTACGAGTTTGTCGTATGACTCCTTGTCGCCCTTTGCATTTCCTATGATATCCTCAAGCAGAGCCAGTGCCTGCTCCATGTTCTCATGCAATCCGCTCAATGATATGGTTGTGCGGTTGTCGCCAATGCTTATGTTATAGTTGCAAGCCAACTTATAAAACTCCTGCTTAATCTCAGCCGATGTTCTCTTATCGGTACCGATATAATTAAGATAGTCGGCAACAAGGTTAAGTCCTCTTACATTCTCTGTGCCATAGTCATAGACAAATGAAAGGTTAAACAGTCCGTCGGTAGTATTCTTCTTATAAAGCACTGGCAAACCATTTGCCATCTCAGCCTTTGTCATATCCTTCTCAAAGTCAACAAAGCGTGGCTTTATAGGCTCTGTCTTTGAAGCCTGTATCTCTTTGAGGAAATCACTTGCGTTGTCGCGGTTGCTTGGTATTGGTGTGATGGCAGGTTTCTCCACTTTCTTAATACTTGTGTCCTCGCCCTGACGCTTGTACACGCAAACAAAGTTGTCATTAAGATGCTTATTAGCGAAGTCAACAAGCTGCTGCTTGGTTATCTTCTCCATTCTGCCAATCTTGCCAACCACATCTTTCCATTCCAGTCCATTGATGAATGCATCAACAAACATGTCGGCACGACTCTTGTTGGTAATAAGCGACTCGTAATATGCACGCTTCTTGTTGTTGATGACAGACTGCACCAGTTCATCACTGAACTCACCGTTCTTGAGTTTGCCCAACTCTTCGATGATGAGCGCACGCAGTTCCTCCAGAGTCTGATTATTCTTTGGGAATGCGTAGAATATCAGTGCGGTATAGTCTGTAAATGAATATGTGAACGCAGATACAGAACGGGCTTTCATCTGCTGTTCAAGATTAATGTCAAACAATCCGGCCTTGCCGTTTGCCAATATTTCTGTAAGAATATCGAGTGTGTCAACCTGAGGATCATTAGCACCGTTGAAACGCCAACCCATCAGCATGCACTCTGCCTCAAGACCAACAACCGATGTATCCTTTATAGCGGTTATCTCTGGCTGTGGTTCAAACTCCGGACGAGACAGTTCTTTGTTTGGCTGCCAATCGCCGAAATATTTCTTGATAAGCTCTATCACCTCATCAGGATTGAAATCACCTGCCATACAGATAGCCACGTTATTTGGCACGTAATAGCGGTTGAAATAATTCTTGATGTTTGTGATAGAAGGATTCTTAAGGTGCTCCTGTGTTCCAAGTGTTGTCTGTGTTCCGTATGGATGTGTTGGGAAGAGCTGAGCCAGCAATGCCTCAATGGCTTTGCGGTTGTCTTGTGTCAGCGACATGTTCTTCTCCTCATACACAGCCTCGAGCTCTGTATGGAAACCACGGATAACCATGTTCTTGAAACGGTCGGCCTCAATCTTCAGCCAGTTCTCAATCTCATTTGAAGGAATATCCTCTACATAGCATGTTACATCGTTGCTGGTATAGGCATTGGTTCCCTGCGCTCCGATGGCCGCCATAAGCTTGTCATACTCATTAGGTATGAAATACTGGGCAGCAAGCTGTGATACACTGTCGATGCCATGATACATCTGCTTGCGCAGCTCTGGGTCTGTGGTTACACGATACTCCTCAAAGCGACGCTCAATATCATCGAGCAATGGCTTCTCCTTTTCATAGTCGCATGTGCCGAAATGCTTTGAGCCTTTAAACATGATATGCTCCAGGTAGTGTGCCAGACCTGTAGTCTCTGCAGGGTCGTTGCGGCTTCCTGTGCGCACTGCTATGTATGTCTGTATACGTGGAGTTTCTTCATTCACCGAGAGATACACCTTCAAACCATTGTCGAGAGTGTAGATACGAGTCTCCATAAGGTCGCCCTCAACGGTTTCATAGTCCTTGCTTCCTTGGCAAGATACCATAAATGCCGACGTAACAGTCATTGCTGCTGCGGCAAGAAAAAATCTAATACCCTTTTTCATTATTATTCTAAATTATTTAAGAAATTACTTATTTCATCTTCTGACACGTCACCCAAAGCAAACTCTCGCTCAGCATCATAGCGTATGGCATTGAGCCATTCATTGCGTGCCGCGTCAGCCTCGGCCATTATGCGGTTGACATCAGTCTCTTCAAGTATATCTAAGCCAAAGTAATCGAGGATAAGCCTATAAGTCCAGCTCCAGCGGTAATCACTATATTTCTCATTTACAGAATAGAGTTCATTCTCTACCTCTTCGATTGACTTGTAAACATCATCGGCGATGTTATTGCATAATTCACTTATCACCTCTACTGGCGCCAGCAATCCGCTCAAGTCACACCAATCGCCCGAACCGACACTGCTGCAAGGGAGTCCGCCTCCATGACGGGCCACAACCTCGCCCATATACATACGGATTGCCATGTCGTAATATTTTATGCCTTTAAGCAGTGACTTGTTTTTTATAAGACATCCGTTATAATTGTATGCTGCCACACCCTCGCCCTGCTCTTTGCGCAGTGCCTCAAGGGTTTGCTTTCCTCTTACAACCTCAGATACGGTATATGGACTGAGCCAGTCGAAGTTAACGATGCTTTTCTTGCTGGATGCAGTACGCTTATCGCGCTTAGGCCATTTGTTAATGTCACGATATGTTCCCACCGTAGCTATATTGCGTCCTGGCACTACATAGGTGGTATCGCCAGAGGCAATGAGATATGAGAACGGCAGATCTTTTGTGTCGGGATGGTTTTGTATCTTTCCCATGCACATTGAGAAAGAACCAATATTGGCGGGCATCAGTATGTGGGCGCTGCTGGCTGTCTTACTGCCTCGCTCCAAAGTTCCATAATGTATTGGGCCTAACTTATAGGCATGGTTGCTATAGTTGGTGCCCGAGCCTGCATTATAGAATGAATACTGTCCGCCGATAAGCAGTGTTGACTTATGATGACTCACCGTGAACGGTCCACAGAAAGCAGCACATGCCTCACCATTGTCCATATAAGAGTTTGCGAAGAACAAGCAGTTTTCTGCCGAGAAGCCCTTGCCCACATGGCAAGCCTCGCCTACAAAGCACTTGTCGAGTTTGGCGCCATTAACAATTGAAGCGCCTGCCACTGCCACTACATTCTCGCAATATACATCGTTACCTATATACACACCTGCGTCGGCATTGCCAACGAATGTGCAGTCAACAAGTTTAGAGGCACCATTTATCTCACAGTCGTCACCAATGATGACATTCAATATCTCGCGGGTGTTAACAATCTTCACACCATAGCCTATCGTAGCTTGCTTTGGGCGTGTTGCCTCAACCTCATCTAATATAAATTGTTCTAAATGATGCCATACCGCAGGATTTGATTCAGTTCCAACCATAAGCGCCGCCATCTGACTTGTGAGGCCACGATATATCACTACATTACCGTCACCAGCCTCATTAAGCACCGACAGGCATGTGCCCTCGCCATACTCCGCAGCTGATGAGGATGCAATAACTCCTACATTAGAGATATAACAGCGCTCGCCAATAGTGTAGCGGCAGATATGATTGCCTATATTCTCAATCAGACAATTATCACCGATGGTAACATCGCAGAGGGTGGCGTTTCTTATGCCTGAGTGACGGCGAAAACCTTCCTCCACCTCTATCATCTCATCGAAAACGCCGAGGTTAACTTCACCATAGAAAGCGACGTTTCTGATGTGGTCTGGAATAAAATCTTCTGCCACATTTACATTTCCCCAGTCATCGGCATAACAGCCGTTGCGCTCCAGCGTCTCTATCTCGCTAAGCGCTAATGAACGATAATCATTCATAATTTTGATATAAGAAATCGTTATACGGATATTTCTGCACATGCAACTCGCGCACTTTCTGGTAGAGCACCTCGCGCATCTCATCGATATTCTGCTTCTCGCGTGCAGAGATAAACAGACAATTATCCGAGAGCTTTGCCATCCATGTGCGCTTCAGTTCTTCGAGAGTGATATTCTCCTTAGTTGCTGGAGTAAGGTCGTCTTCCTCTTTCTCCACCCATGTGTAAGCGTCAATCTTATTGAACACAATCATTGATGGTTTGTCTGCACATCCCAATTCTGCCAATGTCTTCTCCACAACCTTTATCTGGTCTTCAAAATCAGGATGTGATATGTCTACCACATGAAGCAGAAGGTCTGCCTCGCGCACCTCATCAAGTGTTGACTTAAACGAGTCAACAAGGTCTGTTGGCAATTTGCGTATGAATCCAACTGTATCAGCCAACAGGAACGGCAGATTGTCGATGGTCATCTTGCGCACGGTGGTATCAAGCGTAGCAAAGAGTTTATTCTCTGCAAACACCTCACTCTTGGCAAGCAGGTTCATAGTAGTTGACTTGCCCACATTGGTATATCCCACCAATGCCACACGAATAAGTCGGCCGCGGTTCTTGCGCTGTGTAGTTTTCTGACGGTCAATTTCCTCAAGGCGCTGCTTCAGCAGTGTGATGCGCTGAAGGATGATACGGCGGTCGAGCTCCAACTGGGTCTCACCTGGTCCGCGAAGTCCCACGCTTCCCATACCACCTCCACTACCAGAACCACCACCCTGACGCTCAAGGTGTGTCCATAGTCGCTGCAATCGTGGCAGCATATAGCGATGCTGTGCCAGCTCCACCTGTGTCTTTGCCTCAGCTGTCTGTGCTCGCATGGCAAAGATATCGAGGATAAGACTGGTACGGTCGAGAATCTTAACTTGCAGTTCCTTTTCTATATTTCTCAACTGCTTAGCACTTAGCTCATCATCGAAGATAACCATACCAACGGGTTGTATGCCGCTACGTTCCTCCTCTGGCAATTCCTCATCGGCATCGGCCATTTCCTCACGCAGTTTGATATACTCCCTTATCTCTTCAAGCTTTCCTGAGCCAACGTATGTTACGCTACTCGGACCTGCCATTTTCTGTGTAAAACGCTTCACTACCACAGCTCCTGCCGTATCGGCAAGAAACTCCAGTTCATCGAGATATTCCTTTGTCTTTGCCTCACTCTGGTCCTTAGTGATAAGACCCACAAGCACGGCGGTCTCGGTCTTTGCTTCTGATATTACAAATTCTTTCATCAGTGATTATATAATACTCTGCAAAGTTAACAAATCGGCGTGAGATACGCAAAATTATGCATCGTTTTTTGGGGTGTTTTAACCCAAATCAGTCATTAGAACATAGAAACGATATTAAGGTCAAGGGTAATAAAATAAAAATGGGCAGAACTGCCTGTCCTGCCCATATATTGTTTACAGATTATTTGTCTCTTGTCTTATTGGCATATCATGATAAACGCCTTCTGGCACCTCACCATACTCGTTTGCCACAGGACTGCTTTTCTTTATAAGCCATATCAATAGAACAATATTATAAGCAAAAGCAGCTAAGTAGCCTAAAACAATTGTAGCCATGCCTACTCCTGATGACACTAAGAAACCTAAAACGCCTGCTATAAGCAAACACGTTGGTCCAACTTGATGCCATCCGCTACGGCCTGTGTCATGAAGGCGACGGGCAGCGACTGCAATATAAGGTATAAACAAAGGTATATACAGCAACATCACAATGCCAAGATAACCAAGCATCGTAAAGGTCATCGCCATGGCTTCTTCTTCAGACATGCTGTCTGATATTCCTCCCGATAACATCGAAGCAAACATAATGATATAAAAAACCATTACCAATGCATAAGACACTAAACAGCAAAAAAGATAAAACCACCAAAACTCTGAGCGTGAGGCACGGCCAGTGAATGTTGCGTATTTAGAAAAACACGTCTTTACAGATTGACCAAATTCCATAATAGTAAAAATAAATATTTATACTGCAAAGGTAATAAAAAAAAACTGTTTGGTATATAACTACTTACAAAAAAATCACGAGAACAGCCGAGAAGGTTATCTTAGGATTCGCGGGAAGGGTTAGGAAGCAATAGGATGTTCTAGGAAATTCTAGGAAATCCTAGGAAATCCTAGATTATCCTAGATCCTCCTAGGCAATCCTAGGTCATCCTATATTACCCTAGGCTATTCAAAAAAAATCCCGTAAGCCTAAATCAAAAAGGCCGGACTTCACTGTCCAGCCTTTTAAACAAAACCTAATATTATGAATATTTAAATAATCATTAATATGCACATATAGGCAACGCATTATACTTTCTGATTTTTGGCGCATCGTAAACCAATCCGTCGCCAGCATTTACGAACCATGCGTAACCCACTTTCTCTTCAACAGTTGACCAATAGTTGTCAAGTTCTGAATACAAAGGAGCACCAACACCTGCTGTCTGCATAAGTTGCTCAAGCGTCTCACGGTCGGCAATGCCTGATTCTTCAAGCAGCACGTCGCTAACATCGGCTCCGAAAAGCAGAGTCAGTTCCTTGATAGATGGAAGATACCATCCTGTGCTATTATCAGGAGCGCTCTTTGTATATGCCTCAAGAGCAACTACTGGCTTAACGCAATACTCACTTCTGCTGTTTGCAACGCAATAAGCGTTATACTGCTTGAGCAGTTTAGTATTACTATATCCCATTATCTTGTGAATAGGTTCTGTTGGGTCAACACCAGACAAGATAGCTGGATAGAGCGCCTTATTCGGGTCTGTGAAATTAGCAGTAAGCTGGAATGAGTGGTATACCGACTCATTTGGTTTCTGCCATAAATCATCCTCGATAAGGTTTTCAAGTGCCATAATAAGTCCATGATTATAATCAGGGAAATCAATAGCAAGCAGTGGGTCGGTAGCCAGTGTGGCTGTACCAGCCTCATTCTCTGTCCAGAATACTATTCCCACACAACCTGCAAGCTGGTCGGGAGTCATAGTTGCCGCATTGTCTTTTGACACAAACGAACCGTCTATCATAGCAAAATCACCCAAAGAAGTGAGAGCAGGGTCGACAATTTCGCCCAATGGACGTGCACTGAGAGCATAACTGCGATTGCCTACTGTTGCAGTTGTAAAGGTATGGTTCTTGCTATATCCCTTACCGCTAATAGAATATGAGACAGACACAGTACCAGAAACAGCCCATGTTCCATAGAGATAAGCATTTCCCTTAGCATCGGTTGTAAGAGTGTAGCTTGCAGGCGCCGCACCGCCATCAGCAGGAGTGAAACCTGTGGTTACAACTGTTACTGTTGACGCGGCATCTCTTGGAACAATGCGCAGACGACTGTACTTACGGTCGTTGGTTGTATCAAACTTAACATCGATAGTCTGGGTTGTGGTATTTAAAGAACATGATGTTACAAGATACTCAGTTGTACCTGACTCCACATCAGTCTTCAGACTAATTGTTCCATCGGCAGCCATCTGATGACCTGGAGCCCAGATTGCCTTGATGGTAAGTCCAGAAGTAGTAATATAATATACTTCATCTGATGCCAACCAGTCTGTACCATCAAAGACAAGAGTGATATTCTGGTTGTTATCAACCTGTCCTCCAGTAACCTTCACGAATATCTCGTCGCCAGCAACCCATGCTGTCTTACCAGCATCAGCAACACCAATAGCACGAGTTACATCGGCAAAGCCAGGAAAAGCACCGATATCAAACTTGGCTGTCTTCAAAGAGCCATCCTGATCAAGGCTATAGGTCTCATCCTGACTGCAGGATGTAATGGCGAATACCGCCAAAGCCAAAATTACATATTTATATAACTTAGTCATATCGAAAATCTCCTATAGTTATAGTTCTACCTCGTCATTCCATCCCAGATTAACCTCTACTGGAACAAGTTCAGCCGATTTAGGCATAAGTACCAATTGGAAAGTATAATGCTTGCCTGGTTCGAGTGCACTATTCAACATTACCTTCTGCTCAACGCCATTGACCTTAAGAGTCAGGAGGGTTGTTTCTGTAACACCTTCACTGCTGTTTGGCACAAGAAGAGCAGAATAAGAATCCACGCCATTAGCATAAGGAATAACCTTTACATAGTCGATGCCATTCTGGCTACCTGTTGTAAACTTTCCTGTAGCATTATCGTAAGAAAGACATGGACGTGAAATAAAAGCCAAATCCCCAAATACTGGTATTGATTCGAAGTCTGTGGTATAGTATATAGCTGTAATAGTTACCTTTGACATGGCATGGATAAACTCGGCATCAAACTTTGAGTTACTCTTTGTAGGAAGTGCTATAGCCTGCTTGGCAACCATCCAGTCGAAAGGCAGCAGACCAGTGCTTTGGTCACACACCTTATTGGCTACATCTGTAAGGAAATCATTACTGCTAATAGCTGTAGCGCAAGCAGACGATGATACGCTTGGATATCCAACCCATGCATTTATAGAAGTGATTTCAGTAAGGTCGTTAACCATCAATGGTGCTGTTGTCTGCCACTCCTCGGCTGCAGCATCATAGATATACTGAACAGAAGTATTTGTACCACCAACAACGGCTGCTACAGTCATTGTCTGTCCGTCTTCAAAACCAACAGCATGAGCGTTGTCTGCCAATACATCTCCTATTGCAATTCCTTCTGTGGCTGGAACTTCTACCCATGGGGTAACAACAACATCAAGCACCTCAACATAGTCCTTGCCTATATTAACCTTGAACTTATAATCATAACCAGGTTTCAGACCTTCATTTACAAGAAGGCTATTGGCCTTTACGTCAAGAGTAGGGTAAGAATAGACACCTGGAGATGTTTCATGAGCAAGATTTATCTGCATAAACTTGCTGTCGGCAAGATACTTTCCTGGACGCATTACTGCTCTCCATACAGACTTTCTATCGGCAACAGGTGAGTTGGGATATGTCATAGAAGAAACCACATGACCTGATGCAAATCCCACATGACTGTTTTCTGCAGTCATTTCGTTTGGATAGAAATAAGCTGGTTTCAATGTGTAATTGGCACTGCTATACTCTGTTCCCACCTGTGCTATTTCTACTGTAACCAAAGCCAACTGGTGCTGGAATGTAAGGTCAAGCACATGATTGGCAGGTTTGGTTGCTGTTGCAGTTGCTATCATCCAATCAGCTGATGACAAATCGGTTTGTTCTGCTGGAATATTAAAGAAATCAAAATCAGCATTGGCAGGATAAACAGCCTTGAAAGAGTTAGAGCCATTTGTCCACAAGAGCGTAGACTCAGCCTCCCATCCTGTAGCATTCTTTGTATAAACAGTCTGATTGTCGACAGTACGGCTCAGATTCTTTACTAAAATCTTATCGCCATCAACAAAAGAAACATTCTCTCCATCAGTTACAGTACGTGTCATCATGCTGCCTATTGTAGCATTGATACGCACCGCATCAGTATCATTCTGTGCCGAAGGAGTAATGTCGTCCTTCTCGCAAGCAGCGAACAGAAGTCCCATTGCCGCCAGTGCTATATATTTATATGTACGCATATCTTCTTCGTATTTATAATTGTTGGCACAAATTTACTCAGTTTCTAACATACCAGCATCAACAGACTCCCATGGAGATGCTGTTATTGCACCTGCCACTACGAGGTCCTGTCCCACTTGCACGTTCAGTGTATAAGACTTACCAGCCTCAAATGTAACACTTGATGGAGCTGTATAATTCAGAGTTTTACCGTTTGTCAAATCAAATGAGATTCTAAAATTACTAATAGTCTGTGGTATAACATAAGCCATTGCAGACATATCATATCCGTCTTCAGCAACAGATTCCAAATGCATGATTTGTCCCATCTTGGTTCCTGTTGGCACTGCTACCTCAGACAATGAGTTGGCAGTCTTGATGCCATTATTATAAAATACATATAAATCATTAATCTGGATATAATCAACGGTTGCAGAACCAGCTACTGTACCATAGGTTATATTAACCTTCAAGCGTGATAATGCATGGCTAAGTGTTATATTCAAGTCTTTACCATTTGATGTACCCATACCCCACAGCAAATCGTTTTTATCATAATCTGGGGTATTAGTACCAAATATATGGCAAACCGGGTTCATGTCAGGATGCACGTTGTATACAATATTATCAAAAGCAGCAGCACGCCATGTAAAGGTAGAGCCATTCCAGTATGAGCGAGTGTTATCAAACACATGTATAGGCGATGGATTGTACTGCCAGCCATTAGCTGTAGTATGTGTCCATACCTCACCATTAGCGGCAAACCTTGAATCGGCATTATCAACAAACAAGTACAAGTTTGTTTCTACCAATTTGCCGTCGGCAGCCACTGCGCGTGTTTGACCTTCAACATTTACAGATGAGATAGAAACGAAATCACCTGCCGACTGCTCAACCAATATATCGTCGTTGCTGCATCCAACCATTGCGAGAAGGGCTGTTGCCATTGCGAAATATTTCTT
>X430_Giraffe__coassemble_17_pt1 | contig 34133 bp, 13 predicted proteins | sample X430_Giraffe__metabat2_high_PE_008 | metagenome-assembled genome bin X430_Giraffe
ATATAGTTATATTATTGTCTCGCAATTTTAGTGCAAAGATAAAGCCCTTCATTACAAAGGGCTTTATCGTTCGTTTCATTATATTTTCTTTTTGTAACAAAAGCGTTTCACTATTTTTTTTACTTAATGAAAACCTTTTTACCATTAACAATATATATTCCTCTTGCTGGATTAAGCACTCTGCGACCCTGCAAATCGTAGAATATATTGTCTGTCTTCTCTGTCTGAACACCAGTGATACCTACAACATCACCCTTAACGAGCTTAATCTTTGTCACGGTACCAGCTGCACTGCCCCAACCATACTTAATAGCGTTCAAGTGAACAAACTCATAAGTTGTAAGGTCAACCTCTGCTATTCCATCCTCTCCGATAGTTGGATTAACCTCTACCAAAGCGCCCTCATGCTCTACACGGTTCATAAGAACACGCAGCTGAACACCTGGAGTACCTTCGATAATCATCTTAGAATAGCCAGTGAGATTAGCATAGTGGAGATAGTCAACTGTTGATGTTCCGTAGAGCATGCCACCAGCACCGAGTTCAGTACCGATATTGTTCTCTGGATATACAGTCTCATTTACAACTGTTGCATCAGCACCTGCTGTAGTCCACTTATGGAACATGTCGCTTGTAAGAAGGATATCATCACTTGGTTCGTCACCTGGTTCATCACCTGGTTCATCTGTAGTTTCTTTCTTAACAAGAACAATCTTTGTAATTGTACCTGCTGCACTGCCCCAACCATACTTAATTGCGTTCAAGTGTACAAACTCATAGGCTGAAAGGTCAACTACAGCTGTTCCATCCTCACCGATAGTTGGATTAACCTCTATCAAAGCACCCTCATGCTCTACACGGTTCATAAGAACGCGCAGTTGAACACCAGGTGTACCCTCGATGATAATCTTAGAATAACCAGAAAGGTCTGCATAGTGGAGATAATCTACTGTTGATGTACCGTAGAGCATGCCACCAGCGCCGAGTTCAGTACCGATATTGTTCTCTGTATATACAGTCTCGTCTACGATTTCTGCATCTGCACCTGCTGTTGTCCACTTGTGGAACATATCGCTTGTAAGAAGTATCTCTTCAGCATCACCAGGTTCGTCACCAGGTTCGTCACCAGGTTCATCACCAGGTTCATCACCAGGTTCATCAGTCTTCTCCAACTCAACAAGTTTTACAGAGAGCAAGTTAACCACAAACCAGTTAGCACCTTCGGCAATATTCTTAATACCATACTTCAATGTGCTGTCTGCAACAACCACCTTAATAGTATATGGACCGAAATCGCCATCACCAACATTACCGCGATCAACAACATTCAGATTGAGAGTGCTGTCATTAGCAAACACAACAGATAAGCCGTCACCTGTCTTACCATCGAATCCACGTCCTGATGTGTATGAAGCGGTTGCCTCAAGAGTAACCTCGTAAGTACCGTTGATGATACCGTCGATAGTCTGTGTCATAACATCACCAGTATATGCCTTCTCGTTATAACGCTCAAAGCGCTTGCCAAATGTACCTGTCTGGCCTACCCATGTAGCAGGAGCCGCTGTTGCGAACTCTGCGCCAACAGTAGTCTGAGCCTTAGTTGCAGCTACAAGAGCTGTCTTAGCAGCTGTAGCCTGCTGAGCTGTCATCTCAACGAGTGTAGCCTCATCATAAGCTGTCTGAAGTTCTACGATTGTAGTGTCAGCAGCATAAACAGCCTTACCTGTCTCGTCAAGGCCATTACCAGCCTCGATAACAGCCTTTGCAGCCTCATACTTAGCAACAGAAACCTCAGCGTCAGCATTTGCCTTAATCAATGCCTCTGTAGCATCTGTCAGGGCCTTTGCATCTGTTGTGTCAATAACTGCCGCTGCAGTCTGCAATGCGGCGAGAACATCCTTGTTCATCTTTTCTGCAAGCAGTGCATTAGCCTTAGTCAACTGAGCATTGTAAGCAGCAACGAGTTCGTCGAGTGAGCTGGTGCCGAAGTATGTAAGCTTAACATTGTCAATACCAATCCAGTTTGCTATAGCTGTAATCTGCTCCAGACCAACCTCAATCTTGTTGTTTGTTACGTTTGTCTGAACAATATAAGCTGTAGGAGCACCACTTGTCAGTGCCACCTTGTCTGTATTTGCATATACATACTGTGCTGATGCATCGAAATTATTTACGAACGCGCAAATGCTCAGTTCATAGATACCATTAGGAATATTCTCTATCACCTGATAAATCTTTCCTGTATAAGCATTTCCATTCCAGTTCTCGAAGAATTTGCCTGTGAAAGCCCCCTGCTGGTTATCTGCCAATGCCTGATTCTGTGCACCTGTAGTAGTCTTCCAAGGTTCTGTTGTAGAATCAAATGTTCCATTGATAACGAAGTTTGTCACAACAGGATTGTCCTTTGATGCACCCTCTACAGCCTTGGCATTAACAGCAAGCTGTACTATTGACATTGCCTCAGCTGCTTTTGCTGCTGTTGTCTCTGCACCATTCAGCACTGCTTCAGCCTCTGTTACATCTACGCCAGCTGTCTTTGCTGCATTGATGGCAGCAGCAAGTGCCTCGTAAGAAGTTCTTCCCTCATAGTATGGTTTCAGAGCAGCCTTCACGTCTGCCTTAGTTGCAGCCTTGTCAAGGTTTGCCTTCTCAACACCACCAACGGTTGCGTTCAGTGCTATGATAGAATCCGCGATTGCTGTCCAGTAAGCATCCTGTGCAGCAACATCGGCCTTAGCCTTATCGCTTGTCTGAACGAGTGACTTAATTTGTATTGTATGCCAGTTAGAACCCTCAAGGTCTTTACGAAGACCCATCTTCAGAGTACTGTCACTTACAACAACATTCTCGAGCACAACTATATTATTAGTGCCAACAGCTATCTGATGAACAACAGGAATTGTCTTCTCTACATCACCAGCATAAACGATTGCACGTCCTAATTCATTATTCTTTGCAACAGAAGCGAAACCACGGCCGCTTGTATATGAAGCGTTAGCATAGAGTTCTACTGTATATGTTCCGTTAGCAAGACCTGTTACGGTTTGATAAAGAATCTCACCGTTGGTTGTTGTGTTTGTGAGATACTGCTCCTTCTGAGCGACATCCTTTGTATAGTTACCAGTTGAACCTACCTCGCTCTTCCAAGCGTTAACGTCAACCTTGCTAGTAACATCGATTGGTTCGAATGGAACCTCTGCTGGTTTCTCTGTAAGCAAGAGATACCAAACAGTACCCTTATTGTTGTTATCCCATGGCAAACGAATATTGTTCAGATGAGCATATGGATATTGTGTGAGGTCTATCTTGCATATACCATCGGCACCAGCTATTGTGTCAATCCATACATAGCTCTCGCCTTCTGCATAGTCGCTTACATTTTCCTTAACGTCTACATCGTGGTTAAGATTGAAAACAAGTTTCAAACCTGGTGTGGCAACCACAGTAAGCTCAGAGTAATTGCTCAAGTCGGCATATTGATTCTTTAACTTAGCACCAAAAACAATCTCGCCATTACCAATCTTCTCACCAAGCTTAAGCGCTGGGGATACAGCATCGGTTGTTTGAGTAGCATCAGCACCTGTTCCATTCCATGCATGGAACATATCCTTAATAAGGTCGATATATCCTGTAGGTTTCTCTGGAGCTACCTCTACCTCTATCTCTGGGATTTCCACAGATTCGTTCTCTGGATAAGTCTCAAGATACATGCTGTTGATTTTCACTTCACCTGGAGCCTGTGCGTTACTTCCTGAAAGGCAAATCTCGTCACAAGCAAGGATAAACTCATTATAATCGTTAGGAGCGATAGCCTCGAGAGTGTCCTTAATAATAAACTCAGTAACACCTGACTTATCTACCCACAAGGTAAGGTTTGAGCCGCCTTTATAGAAAAGTATGCGGAACTTCTCGCCAGAAATAATGTCGCAATCAATAACCAGTTTCTTGTATTTTGAAAGGTCGCCTGTTGGCAAACCAATATTCTTAAGCTGGTTGTAATAAGTTGCTGTCCAAGTAAAGGTCTTTGTTTCAGCATTCCAAGTAGTATTGGTGTTAGTTGGAGCCTCGAATGTTGCGAATGTCTTCTCACCTTCATCATCGTATGTCTCAAGATACATTGAGTTGACTGTCACCTCACCTGGAGCAACAGCGTTGCTTCCTGAGAGGCATATCTCATCACAGGCAAGGATATACTCGTTGTAGTCCTCACCAAGTTTCTCAAGTTCATCCTTAATGATAAACTCAGTAACACCAGACTGCTCAACCCACAAAGTCTTGTTTGAGCCGCCCTTGTAGAAAAGGATACGGAACTTCTCACCCGACTTGATGTCACAATCAATAACCAGTTTCTTAAACTTTGAAATGTCGCCTGTTGGCAGACCAATGTTTCTAAGCTGGTTGTAATAGGTTGTTGACCATGTAAAGGTCTTTGTCGCCGAATCCCACGTCGTGTTAGTATTCGACGGCTCCTCAAAAGTCGCATAGACTTTTTCTGTTGCTGCGCTGGCAGCCAACGCAAACATACAGAAAAACATTGCGAAGAAGAATCTTGTAAATTTCCTCATAATGAATAATTTTTAGTTAATAATGAATGTTTGAATATTAATTTTGCCACAAAAGTAGCAAATATAAGAAAACAGCAATTAATCATTTGTTTCTTTAGATTGCAAATTTGTATCATGAAACACCTATCTCAACAGAAAAGATTCGGTATATCTATACTATAACAAAACAACCCCATTGACATTCCGATGTAATGCCAATGGGGTTAGAGTATTATCTCAACTATATACTTATTGTTTGCTACTTTGACCGTATCAATTATCCTTTCCTTCTCTATCTACATATTCTGTTGGTGATACACCAAAATGCTTACGGAAGATTGTTGAGAAATGGGCTAGATTAGAGAATCCCACCGTATAGGCAACTTGGGTTACATTGATTTTCTGTTCACGCAACAGACGGGCAGCTTGTTCAAGACGAATGTTGCGGATAAACTCACTAGTGGAGATACCTGTCATCTCTTTCATCTTACGGTGCAGCTGGGCGCGGCTGATGCCTACTTCATGGGTTAGCATATCAACATTGAAGTCGCTGTCAGAAAGATTCTTGTTTATAGCTTTCATAATACGTTCCATAAGCAGTTCGTCGTTGCCCTTAACCTCTGGTTGCTCCACCTTGTCAGTCTGTTGCTGGGCACCAGAATACTTGCCTTTCAGGCGTTGTCGGTTGTGTATCAGATTGTCAATATTCATGTGCAGTTCTTCCATATTAAACGGTTTGGCAAGGAATGCATCTGCACCACGTTCCAATCCTTCCAGACGATTGCCCACATCGGCCTTAGAGGTTAGCATTATCACTGGTATGTGTGAGATATTCAGATTGGTCTTTATCATACGGAGCATTGTAAAACCATCCATCTCTGGCATCATAACATCACTTATCACAAGGTCATACTCATTGGTGAGCAGTTCCTTCAAACCCTCCTTACCATTAGAACAGATACCAAACTTATAGAAATGTCCCAGTTCGGATGATATATAACGGGAAATTTCAAGGTCGTCGTCAACTATAAGCACACGATACTTGGCACTTTGCTGCTTAATCTTAGATGTGCTTTGCTGCTCTTCTGGCTTTTCTATCTCCTCTGATGAGAAATGAGCATTGCCCAATGGCAGTGTTAATGTGAATACTGAGCCACGCTGTCCATCAGGGCGACTGCCAGCCTCGATAGTACCATGATGCATGTCTATAATCATCTTGCAGAGGTTCAGGCCAATGCCAGTGCCATCAATATGCATGCGGCGCGAGTTTCCTCCTTGATAGAAGCGGTCAAAGATGCGCTTGAGGTTATCACCCTCCAGACCAACACCCATGTCTGCAACCTCAATAATCATGTTATTATCAACGCTCCTCAAATTGATATCTACAGAACCTCCTTCATATGAATATTTAAAAGCATTAGAAAGAAGATTGGTAACTACTTTGTCAAACTGCCTTCGGTCCACCCATACCATTAGCTCATCTATATCATTATGATTGAAACAGAAGTTTATGTTGCGCTCCCTGGCATTATATTCAAACATTTTGTAGATTCCATTGACAAACTTAACCATATCTGTCTCCTGACAGTGCAGGCGCATCTGCTGCTTGTCTATCTTACGGACATCAAGAATCTGGTTTACAAGAATAAGAATGCGGTTGGTATTATGCTCAATAGTATCAATGTCGCGAATGGCATCAGGCTGTGCCGTAGCATCTATGCGACGTTTTAGATTGGCCAGCGGACTCATAATGAGTGTTAATGGCGAGCGTATGTCATGGGTTGCATTTATAAGGAACTTCATCTTTTCCTCATTTATCTGCTCATTAGTGTGACGGCGATATGCTATAAAGGCATATACGCCAAAAGCTACCAGCAATAAGAAATAAACAAGATAGGCCAACGGAGTAAGATACCATGGAGCCTGCACCCATACCTTAATAGTCTTAACTGGAGAGTATTTATTACCTTGCAGGGCACGCACATCAATAGTGTAACTGCCCGACTGCAAATGACTGAGCGTAAAATCATTCTTTCCTGCCGAGTTCTTTATCCAGTCGCTCTCATTCACCCTGTACTCAAATGACACATTGAACGGATTATCAAAGTCAAGTTGTGAGAATTGCATCGTAATAGTGTTGTCAAGATAAGACAGTTCGAAATAATCCGACTCAGCGATACCCTTCTCCGTTACTCTGACTCCATTAAGCACGGTATTGACATTCACCTGTGTGCCTCCCACGTAAAATGCAGTAAGCATAAGTTCATGCACATTAGCATTAGTTGGCTGGACATCGCGAGGATTAAAAACTGTTAGTCCATCATTATTTCCAAAATAAATCATATCGTCATCAGAGTGCATTCCCACTCCATAGAGATATTCCTTGCATGTTAGTCCATTGCCGCTGATATGCCCAATAAAGGTCTTGCTCTCTGAGTCATACTGCCAAATGCCCATTGTAGTTGAGCACCATATATCTCCATCGTTAGACTGAACAATATAGTTAATCTGCTTGTTGGACAATGACTCGCTGTTTGGGAACAAATCTACCTTTTTTGCCTGACGGTCATAAAGATAAAGTCCGTTTTCAGTACCAATAGTAATATTTCCGTTTTTCAGTTCACAGATAGAAAAACACATCACTCCATTGAGCAACTGCCCCCAACCTTGCGTAAGAAAACTTTCTGATGTGGGATCGAAACATGATACACCTGATGATGTTGCCATCCATACCATACCCTTATGATCGGTGGTCATCGCCATTATCCAGTCATTGCAGAGCAGTCCCTTGCCATTGTCTTTATCAAAAGAACTGTAGCGCTTGAGATTTCCCGTCTTACTGTCATAAACACATAAGCCACGCGAGAACACGGATATGTAGATTTTTCCGCTAGCATCGCTCGTCATGTCATTAAACTTGTCACACTCAAGAGTCACCTTCTGCTCGTATTTCCCTGTAAGCGGGTCGTAAGAGAAAAGATGCTTATCGGTTCCTACCCAATAATTGTCATTCCTGTCACGAAAGATAAACTCAATGGCTGCTGGGGCTTTTGGATGTGCCACCACATGCCCTTTTCTATCAAAACCATATACGCCCACACCTTGAACAGCACTCCATATTATGCCATCATCTCCAAGACATACGGAGGTTATAGAAGAGCCTACTTGCAAGTTCTGCATTTCAAAGCTCCAGGCAGAGAACTGCAACGGACGCAAAGAAACCATCAGCAAGCCCTTACGTTGCAAGCCTAGCCACATATTGCCATGATGGTCAAAAAGCATTGACCACACCTTGGCTGTGTTCAAATTAACACCAAGAGCATCCACATCAACACGCTCAAGGGTGTGCGAACCCATTGGTATGTAATAAAGTCCGCTGCCACGAGTACCTATATAAATATTACCGTTGCTATCCATTTTGGCAACACTCAGCAAGGCATCGGTTGATTTCAGCACACTCATATCAATGTCAGATTCTTGCATCTTGCCATTTTTATATGACATTATTCCATGCAAACAAACGATGAGAATCTCATCGGCACGTTCTACGATGCCTACTGGCGAGCCAACCGTGGATACAAAACTGTGAAATTTTCCATCTGCCTTCATCAACAATGAGTTATTATAGGCACCCTTCCAAAAACGGTTCTTAGAATCCACGTATGCATAACTGAAAAACTTGTCATTGGCATCTGCCGAAAACTCTTCAGTGGTTTTCAATACATTATCTTCACCTATAACAAAGGTGCCATAGCCGGCGGTACAGAAAAGTATCCTGCCATCTGAAAGTTCTACAACATCGCTTATTCGGGGACGCACGTCTGCCGGGAACTTATAATGAATGAACGCATTCAAATCGTCATTATATAGGTCAAGACCACGGTTGGTTCCCACCCAAAGACGCCCCTTGCTGTCGCAGAGCAACTCAACGACTGCATTTGAACAGATAGATGCGGAGTCTGTGTCATCATGCAGATAAGAAGTAAACTGATATCCATCAAACTTGTTTAGTCCATAGTCTGTAGCTATCCATATATTACCATATTTATCTTGACACAAGTCTGAGATAAGACTATTAGAATAGCGGTCGGCAGGATAATAATGCCCTGTTTGCGCATAGCTGAATGTTGATATGGCTATCAACAGAATTATAAGTAATTTCTTTATTATCATTAAGTAAAACTTATTATAATGCTTATTATTAATGCTTAATTTCAATTCCATTATTGTGATGCCTTTGTAATTGATCAGTCCTTAATCACTTTTTTGATATTCACTGTTCCGTCAGCGCTGATGGTACGAATAATATTCAGTCCACGCTTGATTGTGGTCTGACGACGGCCAAGCAAGTCATAAACTAAAGAATTTTCCTCTATAGTCTTTTCCTCTGCCTCTACACCTTCAATGCCTAATGCCACATAGTCGGCATTCATCTGCATAGCATATTCCTTATACCACTCGAAGCAAGCAGCAGCACAAGCCTCTGGATGACCTCCAAAGGCAGGACGCACTTCACCTGTTGAGAGATAGTGGTCTATGTCAATGTATGTAGATGTGCCGGAAAGGGTCATTGAGATATTTCCGAAATAGTCGAGAATCTTCTTGAACGCCATACCCCACTTTGAAGTGCTGGCAGTGGCCCATGTGCCCATATTGCTTACAACCCACTCGCCATGCTCATTATAATGACCTGTACCTGGTTGTTCTGGACTCCAGTCTACCTCAGTGATAACGATAGGACTTCTGCCCACAACTGGCACTTGAGTGCGGAACAGGGCTACAACACCACTCATATTGGGATTCTGGTCGCTACTGTTATACCATCCGGGATAATCATGAACAGCATAACCTATCTGCTCACCCCATTCAAATGTGTCCTTTGCTGGGTCTTTAATAGGATAGCGCCAATAGCCTTTATAGTTAGACTGCCAACCTGTGCCTGGCACCCAGATAATGCCACGAAAACCATTAGCACGTATCTTATCCACTATTGGCTGGAAATATTCACGCATTGTTTTGTCATCAGAGGTTCCATCGGCATTTGTAAGGTTGACGGGTTCGTTGGCAAGCTCAATACTCACAAAGTCTGAATTTTCAAGTATCTTCTTGTTCTGTGTTACAATATCCCATACCGTCAACAGATACAGCTGATAGTAATCTCCAACTTTAAGATTCTGAGGGCATACTCCAGGGGGGCGCATTATAACATACAGACCATGATTCATGGCCCGTTTGATAATAGGCCAATACAACGACTGCATGAGAGTCTTGAGGCGAGAACTGCTGAAGCGCGAAATATCGGCCTCGCCGCTTTCCTTACCATCACTCTGCTTATTTGGGTCGTTGGTCCAGCATGGATCAAGATGCAGACGGAACAGATTACAATATGCGCCCTGAGTAGTATCGGTGATTGCCGTAAACAGTTTATCAAAATAATTAATACATGGAGTAATATTCTGAGTTGTGCAATCGCGTCCCCAGCGCCAGTTATTGAAATAAGGGCTCGGTGTATCCATTACTCCGTGAAGAGTAACAATCTGACCGTCATTTGTCACCAGATTCTTACCTTCTACATGAATAGGTTTTAATGTTCCAAACTGCGCCAGCACAGACGTTGAAACAAACAAGAAAGAAACAAGCAAAAAAGAAAAACGTCTCATTTCGATGTTCAGTTAGCTTATAGTTTTAAATTATGATTGCAAAGATAGCACAATTTCACTACACAAAAAAGAAATAATTGTTTCAACCGCTTTTCTTTTTGTATCATGACCTTTAAACAAGCAACAAATATAACAATAAACCGCCCTTAACTACAATACATTAGCCTAGTGATAATCAAAAAGTGCTATAAGGTGTTTCAGAAATAAAATTTAGCAAGCTAATAAAAGAAACAAAAAAACAGTTGCCTATATATCTCATACAAGCAACTGTTTGTTTAGTTTTACCATAAACTAATGTGACATAAAAAATTAACTACTAACTATTACCTTGAAACTAAAATAACTTTACTAACTTTAAATGATACTGCAAAGTTAAAGGTATTTATGTAAAAAGGCAATCACATTTGTTTCCAATACTTTTATATTCGTATTATGCAGAAAAAAGATTATTTTTTATCGTATAAAATGCTTAATAATTGTACCATCTGAACGTTTTTCTATACATAAGCCATAAGGTTTTTGCAACTTTCGCCCATGAATATCATAATAAACGCTTCTAATATCTGTTGAACCTAAAGACACTTCTGATATGCCGGAAGCCTCACGGTCTATCTCAAATATATAAGTATTAAGACTGCGTGCTGGCAATTCTACAGTAATTGTGCTGACAGCCTCACTCATATCAATTGGAAGTTTCTGACAAACGGCATCGTCTGTAGACCTCCAGTGCACACCTCCCTTTACTTTATAAGGTAGATTAAGTTTCAGGTCAAAAGCATTCTTTGTGGTGTCGATAGCCATTACAATGAGTGAGTCGCCCTTGATATATGCCGAAGTCTGGAAAGCGCTGTTGGTTCCCACGTGTACACTTGCCTTAGTACCAAGGCGTGTAGAACCTGTTACATTCTTAGAGAAATGCGACATAACATAACCACGTCGCAACAGTTTGCCATAATCATTGCCTGGCTGATACTCAGACTCACCAGTACCTATAAACGACCAATGGGCTATCATATACCAATAGACGTATGCATTAGCTCCAGCAAGCATAGATTCGTTTAGTTCCTCTGCGAATATAAGCTCGTCATGCCAGTTTGGAAGGCGAGGCCCGTTTTCAACAGAATGTTCTGTCATCCATGTTTCCTTGCCATATTTTACTGCAGCTTTGTTTGAACGCGCCATCTTGTCAAGCGGCGGATTGCCATAAAGGTGACCACCTATAATATCAATATGCTCACGTGTTTCTGGGTCGTTGAGCAGAATATCTGAAAACTCCGGTTGGAAACACAGACTCTCACCACTCATCAGCTTAACACCATATTTTTCCTTGTCAAGACGATAGGCATATTCCTTTACTAGCTTATGGAGCTGCTCTGGGGTGTAAAGACAACCTGAGTAGTTTACCCACCAGTCTGGTTCATTCTGCAAAGAAACCACATCTACAGAAGCATTATTGTTCTTCATATAGGCAAGAAAAGTGTTCAGCCAAGGAAAGAACTTACGGTAAGCAGACTCGGCAAGTGTACCGCGCTGATAACCTTGGTCCTCACTATTGCCTCCGCCAGCAATGCCATTAGTCTTATACTCGCCTGGAGGCGACCAAGGAGTGCCAAAGATAATCGCTCCACGGCGCTTCGCCTCTTGTATAACAGGAAGATACCCGTGCCAGTCGTAAGGTGTATCCCAAGGTGTCTTAACGTCTCCTATTAGGTTAGGCGATATCTCCATACGCACAATGTTCAGACCCACAGGCGAATCCTCGCCATAAAGTGTCTTGATAACATTTACATCGTCTATCGGGCGCATAGCTCCCCAGCAGGCAGCTGCGCCAAAACCTGTAACCTTCTGATAGCGCACACTATCAACAGTTACAGTTATTGTTGCGGCCCTGGTTGAAACCAGAGCCGCCAACAAACAAATTAAAGCTATAATCCAATTTTTCATAAATCTAATTCAGGAGTGCAGGTGGTTAAGAGATAAGGAGTTAAGGAGTTCAGACATTAACACCTCTACCTCCTTCTATCTTCCTCTATCTTCTTTTATCTCCTTCTATCTCCGTTTATCTTTATGGTAAAGGTAAATACCAGTTATTTGTATTCATAAGCAACTGACGGAGATTATCGTCTGTCTCACCATTACGCTTAGCCACAGGTTCTGCAAGATAAGCAGCATCGCCACGTCGCAAAGCCACACGCATAAGGTCGTAGTAGCGATAACCTTCGAATGCTCCTTCAAGTGCCATCTCATTAATAATCATATCCTCTACAAGAGGCATCTGATAGTCAACAGTATCCTGATATGTTGCGAGCGAATCAGCAGGCTGTGGCATTACGTAATAAGCATTGGCTTGACTGTCACCAGAACCAAATGAGTGAATACCTGTGGTTCCTTCTTTTGTGAATATAGTCTTATCAAAGTCAATCAAGTCAGCAGCCTTATCCTGTTCTATACTATCTACATATAAAGCAATATTATCTGCACAGATACCATATTTCAGGATAGCGAAAGCAGACTGAGGCAAACCAGCACGATTAAGAGCCTCTGCATAACGCAGATAAACCATTGTGCGACGGTATGTTGTAATGCCTGAGCTTGTTATCTTGCCCATGTTCTGACGCATGTTGCTATACTCAGAATATTCATCCTGGCCACCCACGGCATTAAGTGAATACAAAGAATACAGACGCAGGTCGCCAATCATCATGTCGTCATTGAATCCTGTAGTTGGAGCATACAAAGTGTCTGTTTCTGTATCGGTCTTATATTCCATACAATACACCTGAGATGCCGACAATGTCTTAACCGCAGCAGAAGGAATTACCTGGTAATAATAATTATTTTCACGAGTAGAGTTGTAGATATTTGGAATATCGCTAACTACACCATCAAAAACACGTGCCTCCATTGGGATATATGAAAGGCGTTCTGTGTTTGAAACTACAGAATATCCTAGAACCAAACCTATGAATTCAGTATTATACCAATAAGAGCGGTTATATGATCCGAGTGTTATTGGTTCATCTCTATCTGAAAGATAATCATGATACCAGCGAGCAGCCTCCTCATAACGTCCAGCCCATAGGCAAAGGTCACCAAGGAGAGCCTTTACTGGGATAAAGAATTTCTGAGAGTCATGACTGCCAATGCCACCCCATCGTGGAAGTTCCTCATCTGCATAAGGAGCAATATCATTGATGAAGTAAGCGCAGATATCTGCAAGTGATGTGCGTTGCTGATTCATTGCCTCGCGTGCCTCAATCTCTGTTAGCAGGGGTTTGGTTATCAGAGGCACATTGCCGTAAGCCTGAGCCAACTGCAAGTATGTCCATGCACGGAAAGCTTTAACCACAGCATATTCTGCCTTAAAGATCTTATGACCGCGGCGCTCAAGTGTGGTATCTACATGGTGCAGGAAATAATTACAGTTGTTTATCACTGCATAATAATCACTCACTGAATTGTACTTATTCTCCTGCGAGAAGTCAAAATCTGCCAGGCGCTTTAAATCTGAGTTTGCAGCATCTGTTGTTTTCAACAAGTCGCCACGAATCTCACCAAGCAGAACCACACGGTCGGCAATATTCTGCATCTTGCCAATGATACCCATAACACTGTAAACAGAGTCTGTTGGGTTCTTTAATGTGTTGTCCTTCTCATACATTACTTCTTCTGAGTCGGTTTCCAGGATATCATCGCATGATGTGAAAAATCCAATTGCGCAAAAAACGCAGACTAACTTATATATATATTTCATAATGTAACTGTAATTAGAGATTAATGTTTATACCCATTGAGAATGAGCGGCCTGCAGAAAGCAATCCGCGGTCAATGCCTTGAGAGAGTATGCCACTTGCCATTGCTGACTCTGGGTTGCTTCCAAGATATTTTGAAATGGTAAACAAGTTAGAGGCATTACCCCAGATTGTTATACCTTGCAGATATGTGCTGTGTACTGGAATATGATAACTTAAAGTTACCGAGCTCAGACGCAAATAACTGCCATCCTCAATCCATCTGTCGCTGAAACGTGAGTTGCCCATAGGGTCGGTATAATTAACACGTGGCACATCTGTAATCTGTCCTTCGGTAGTCCAACGGTTACCAACAGCTGTGGTTTGGTTCATGAAGTATGTACCGCCTTCAAGCAGTGAGCGCTGATAGTTATAAACATCATTGCCCAAAGAATAGTTAAATGCAGCAGAAAGAGTAAGGTTCTTCCAGTTTACAGTAGTGAAGATATTACCATAAATATCTGGATTTGGATCACCTATAACCACGCGGTCGTTTTTGTCGATAACATTATTGCCATCGATATCCTTAAACTTCACATCGCCTGCCTCAAAGTAAGCATAATCGCCATTTTCCTTTATGACATACTTACCATCTGCCTTTGCTGCTTCAGATGTGGCGTAAACACCATCAGTCTGCCATCCATAGAACATTCCTACAGGCTGACCAACCTTGGTCTGTATCGTTGCGCCATAGATTTCTGTTTCAAATGTGCGGTCATTATTTGGCAATGCTGTAATCTCATTCTTATAGTGACCTGCAGATGCGCCTATTTCCCAATTAAAGTCTTTCAAGCTAAGCACCTTCACTGCTGCACTAACATCAAAACCTGAGTTCTCAAGTTTACCATTATTGCTCCAGTTTTCCTTCAAACCGCTGGTCCATGCCAACTGACTTAATGAAATAAGGTTAGATGTCCAACTCTTGAAATAGTTGAAACGCAAATTCAAGCGGTTGTTAAAGAAGTTACCCTCCAAACCTGCTGTGAGACGCTTGGTTGTCTCCCATTGCAATTCTGTATTGCCGATATTGCCCAGTGAGAGACCTGTAACACTGCTGTTGAGCATGCGGTTAGCCACAAAGTAACTGCGTGAAGCAGTGTAATCAATATCGTCATTACCTGTCATGTCAAAACCAACATTCAGGCGGAGATAGTCAAGACCTTTGATACCAGCCAGCCATTTCTCATTGGTAAGCACCCATGCACCTTCAACACTTGGGAAGATCCCCCATGTTGCTCCAGCAAGGTTAAGACCTGATGCATCATCACCGAAACGAGATGAAGCGTGAGCAGATACACCTGCATTCAAATAGAAACGCTCTGCATAGTTATATGCTGCTTGAGCATACCACATTATTTCACGTGTCTTATCGTCAGCACCAGTAGTTTTCTTAAACTGAAGTGAGTTGTTCATGTTAGGAGTTTTGTCATTACCAGTGTTATAACCACGCTGTGTTGTAAGGTTATAATCACTGCTCAGATAACGCAATCCACCGATAACATTAATGCTGTTGGCTCCATAGCGGTTATTCCACTCTACTCGTGTGTCGCTCTGTATGGCAGTCTGGCGTGAAGCAAGACTCTGTGCATAGTTCTGAAGAGTAGTACCCTCATCCAAACCTTCTACAGTAAATGTTGGAACACCATGTATTGGCAAATAGTAGTTCTCGTTGGTGTTAATCAAGCCAAGTGAGAAATGCTCACTTACTGTAAGGTGCTTATTGATTTTATAACGAGGAGTGATAGAGAACATGATGATACGGTTGCCATGAGAGTTACGATTCTTACCCTCACCATATTCAAGAATAGCTGTTGGGTTTGCCAAACGGCCCTTACCTTGGAACATTCCCTGCAGATAGTCATCAGCCTCAGCAAAATAATGGCTTATATTACCATTCTTATCGTATGCGTAAGGTGAAAGGAATGGAGCCTTAGTCAAACCAAGGAAACCAGGTGAAGTGATTACACCTGACATTGGGTCGAGAGGAGCACCGTCATCATAAAGACTACGGTCTACATCACTATATGAAGCATCGAAACGCACATTGAGATTATTTATAACCTCGATATCTGAGTTAAGGCGCATACTGAAGCGTGAGTAGTCATGTCCCTTCAAAGTGCTGTTGCCAAGAGAATAGCCCACAGACAAGTTATACGAAGCTACATTATCACCTCCCTGAACATTAATACCATAATTCTGAGAAAATGCGTTATCATATACCTCATCCTTCCAATCAGTATTATTATGATACTGATTATAGTAATAATAATTAGGGTCGGTGTTCAAATACTTCATCGTACCAACATTTGCCACCTTATCGGCAAGCATCTCTGTAGTATACAGGCGATAGTCTTCTGCACCCATCATCTCTGGCAAGCGTGGCACAAGCTCGTAACGTCCGCTGATAGTCAGGTCAATCTTTGTTGCCATGCTCTTGCTGCGCTTGGTGTTAATAATCAATACACCATTTGCACCCTTTGCGCCATAGAGGGCTGTTCCATTCTTCAGTATCTGAACACTCTCTATATCGTTTACATTGATATTGGCCAGCATGTTGTTATAATAACCATCATGAAGCATCTCACGGCTATACTGCATATCCATTATTACACCATCTACAACAACCAATGGCTGTGCATTAGCGTGCAGAGAGTTAATACCTTCAATAAGCATTGTGTTACCAACACCAAGCAGTCCGCTGCGATTAACAGAGCGCATATCGCCGCCAAGACGCTGCTGGATAAGCGGATCTATGCTAACCTCTGCTGTATTGTCAAATCCTGCGGCCTCAGCGGTTATTGTTGCCTCTGTTGTAGCATTATAGTCCTTGCTGAAGACAGAATGGAACATTCTTCCATCAGCCTTGCCTTCTGAAATAGCACGCTGCTGGATGTTATATCCGTCAACAGTCATTGACACAGATCGTGTATAATCAGGCACCTTAAGCTCATAGTTTCCTTTCTCATCGGTCATGGCAGTATACCTGGAATCGCCATAGGCTGCAACAATAACACCAGCCAATGGTTTTCCTGTGGCAGCATCCACCACTCTACCTGTCACCGTATTCATTTTATCCTGCGCCGCAACTGTGAGCGTTCCACACATTGCCAATGCCACACAGGCTGTCTTATAGAATTTACTAATCATAGTTGTTTCGATTTAAACGTCCTAAATTCTAATTGTTTACCTTCTTAGGTCTGAGATAAATGCAATCCAGATACATTTCACGTGAGTAACTTGAGTTTTCACGGGCAAGGATTGAGCAAGTCAGCTTCACACTAACCTTTAACTCAGTATTATCATAGTTGCACGCTGGCAGATAGAATGACTCAGCAAGCACAACTGTATCTACACGAGCCGGGTCTGACTTGAATTGTGTGTTTTTACAGTTATATGTCTTACTTGCGCCAAGTGTATCTACATAATTAACAGTAGCCTTAAACTTACATGGCTTAAAGGTCTGGTCCTTATGTGTGATTGTTCGTGGCAACACGATGGCACAAATATCATAGTGACCGCTCAAAGTATTATTTACCCTAAAGGTCATTTCCCAGTTTGATGTAGCCTTTTCAGGAACAATCTGGAGATAAGCGCCCTCTGAAATGCTGTCAGCCGCAATACGGCGTGAATTATAACTGCAAAGTTTGCTCTCTGTCAGGTAATATGTATTCTCTACCTCACTCCATATAGGACGGAAGAATGTCTGTTCTGGAGTAAATGGCCACTCATCAACCTTATATAATACACCATTACTTGCGTCAACAGGTGTTGCCTTGCTTAGGATACCGCCATCAGCAAAAGGTTTCTGGAACACATGGTAAACAGGTTTGTTGTTAATGGCAGAACCACGCACATACTGTACAGATGTGAGAGAATCATTAACAGAATATTGGTCTGTCATATTAAATACAGCATCATCGATAAGAGCGCGATGTGCCCAGTACTGCTGAATTGAGTCGCGCTTAGCCACTTTCTTGTCATAAACAAAATACTTAGCAGTCTCCTCGTAAGCTTTTTTCCAACCTGCAGTTGTTGGTGCTATCACCCAGTACATAGAGTCCTCTGCATTGATATAACCTATGCGATCGAGGAATCTGTTGCGCTCAATGATAACAGAGTCTACATATACAGGCACACCCTCAATGATACCACTTGACACAGAGTTGTCTGAATCGAAGTAGTCCTCATCATACTTACGGATAAAAGAGCCTATAGTGCTGAAATCTGGGTTGTCGCAAAGCATCTCAAACAGGCTGCGCTCATAAGGCAGTGGTTTCTCTGCGATGTGCAGCACACCATTCTTAGCATAGATATTCTTATTGATGATTCTCACTCCCTCTATATCATCCATGCCAATCTCAACATGCTTAGAGTTTAACAGAAGCATACGATCCTTCTTAGCTGGAATAGATACCAGCTTACGTGAAATGTGATTCAACACAAAAAACTTCTCCACGATAGAATCTCCCTGTGCAGTCTGAACCAACTGAAGCAGCGAGTCCTTGTCAAAAGTTCCATTAACAGGAGCCACAACAGTAAAAGACTGTCCACCGTTAAGCAACTCAGCATAGCTTACAGGAGTTTTCTTGTGCTGACGGAATATCTTTGTCTGCTCAAGCACCTCACAAAAATCGCTCAATCTCTGCTCTGACTTCAGTTGCTGCCACAATGTGTTGTTGTTGCCTTCTGAAGAGTTTGTTCCATTATAATGGTCGTCCCAGTCAGAGCAGCCACATAATCCGAGGACTATGCCAATGGCGCATATAACTTTATTGAACTTAATCATAATATTTTATTTTTTTATTTATTCAAGTTGTTTTATTGATCTTGAGGTTTAAAAGATATGAAAGCCATTCACCTCATAACCTTATAACCTCAAGACCTCATAACCTTAATGAGTATCCTCACCCTCTGGACTGCCATATACACTCTTTGGACAGAGTTCTATATAGTCAAACGACCAGTAACGCTCAGAATCGTCAAGCACCTGACGGAAGCGCAGATGATATGTCTCGTTAGAATCAAGATACTTTGTTGTAAGCACTCGGCGCAAGTTCCAGTTATTATTGCGCAATGGGCCTTCAGCATCCCATGGGCGATAGCTGTCCATAGCCTTCATGTATCCCTTGTTGTGCATTGCCTTATCGTTGGCAGTATTCTCCTCTGGGTCATCAGTATCCTCTACCCAACCGATATTTGGATCCGGACCATATACTCGCAAGTCTACAGGTATTCCACATGGTTCGTTGTTAAGGTAAACCTGAACAACACCACGCTCATCACCTACGGTATATCCTAAGCGAATCTCATATGTTCCTGATGGGACAGGAGGAAGTTTAAATGTAACGTCGAAGATACCACTGATACATACAGCGTTAGCCTGATATGAGTTCCAGTAACCAACATCACTATGTACACCAACATAAGTCTCATCACTTACCTTCCAGTCTGTGATGTAATTATTCTTAAATCCAGTAAGTATGTCCTCGCCATAGCGGCCGCGGCCGTTACAGTTCATGAAATCAGGACTCAATACAGTTGCGTCGATACGAATACGGCAGTTAAGAACAACGTCTCGTACCTGAGTTGTATATGCAAGAATATTGTCAAGATAATGATATACACCATTCAACGCATTCTGATCGGTAGTTCCAGACTCAGATGGAGAAAGCACCTTAACACCACGTACTGTAACATTATTCTGCAATCCCTTGCGATTGATGAATAATCCTGCAGATGGTCCTGCAAAACGCATGATTGTTCCAGGACACATAGTCTCATAAAACTCCTCTGGATCACTTATTGATGTGTACCAGCAGTGCTCACGAAGTTCTCCCGACATAACCCAGCTGTTGTACTGTCCAATGCGTGGCAACAGGTGGTAGCTTATGAATCGGTTAAGCGGGTTCTTGCGGTGACGTGGGTTGTCATCATATAAACCAGCATCATCTGGATAAGTCTGGTCATAAACCTTCTTCGCATAAGCAGCAAGGTCGTCTATTGTATAGATACCATGCTTGTGATATACAGAGTCTGTTTCCACAAAGGCTGTATATTTAAAGAAACGTTTCTCAGGCCAGAATGAGCGTGTATAGAGAGCCGAACCTGAGGTACAGCGCACCATCACACCTTCATGAACAGAGTCTACTGAACATGAATAAGTCTCATCAATATACTTAACAAGAGAGTCGGCCATACCTGTAAGCTCAAGAGCCTGTGAGAAAAGGGTAAGAGTAGAGTCTTCCGCTATTTTATCAGGCAAAAGCAAGCTGCTTGATGTTATCACATTATCTATAATATGCACAACACCATTAGTAACCGAGTCGTCGCGTTCAATAATACGCGCGTTCTTATTTATATAATATATAAGAGCGTTGTTGTTATACACATCAGAATCACTTGACAATACAATATATCCGTCGTCCATATTCAATTCTGGCAATGAGCCTTCACTGATATCAGTAGTGAAGAACGCACCCTTCTTGATAATATGTGTACGGGCAAGAGTATCACATGTTTCTGTTGGTATTCCCTCAACAGACATATATCCCATCTTAGAAACATACTTGCTCACTGCATCGTTTGTAGGAGCGAAGAGTGTAAAGTTGCCGTATGTTGAAAGCAAAGAGAAATATGGTGTTCTCTTTAATATCGCAATAAAATCGCTCAACTGTTCTGGGTTTTCTTCAAGAAGTCCTGCTGCTGTAAGCTTTGTTGATGTATAATAGTTCATAGGAACATCATCATCATTGTCAACACATGCCGCAACGCTGAAGATAACACAAAACGCGCAGATGATATATTTAAATTTTGCAATCATATCTTTTCAAAATTACTAATTACTAAATAGGTAAAACTCTTATTTTGTCAACTCAGAGTCTTCGTCCCTTCCGTATGCTGGATTCTGAATAAGCAATGGATTTGCCTTAAGCTCACTCTTTGCATATGGGAAATAGATGATATTCGGATCGGCCAACTTAATCTTTATGGCGTTGACATTCTCAATATACTTGCGTGAAGCAAGTGAAACAAGGCGGTTGGTGTTACCATCACGCTGTGATACACGCACCAAGTCGAACCAGCGCTTGCCCTCAAACATAAACTCACGATGACGCTCCTCAAGAAGAAGGTCTTCCATTGATGCCTTAGACACAATGTAATCATTCATCTTCAAGGTGTCTGAACGTGAAACAGATGTAACATCATTTGCACGCTTATTCACAATATTAATCATGTTGAATGCGGCTGGATAGTCATCTGGACCACGCTGTATCAGAGCCTCAGCCTTTATCAGCAACATATCGCTAAGACGATAGAATATCCAGTTAGCATCGTTGCCTGAGCGTGTACTCATTGAAAGTTTCAGGTCTTTCTCTGCAGTTACATTCTGTGTTGTGTAACTTACATAGCCGTTTACGTATTTTCTGATAAGATAACGTGAACTGCGTTCCTCTACATTCTCATAGGCACGGCCGTCGGTCTTCTTGTATAATATGTTTGTACCTAATGCCACATCCTTGCGCACGAAATCAGGAGCACTGAGTCGGCCAACATAGTTGGTTGCACTTCCAAAGTAGTTTGACACCCATGTATTCTGTCGGCTCTGGTTATTGGCAAAGTACAATTCAAATATACTTTCAAAAGAGTTACCATTACCGAAAGTCAGAGTGTGAGCATTTCCACAGTTAGTGCTACCTGTAGGTTTTGTCAGCAGCATTGGTATGTCACCAAACAAACCTATGGTATTAACGTTACCCTCACGCTCAATCATCTCTTCATACTGCTGACGCTTGTGGTTGATAACCAGGTCGCAATATTTAATTGAGTTATCCCAGTCACCTTTCCAAAGATACAAGTCAGCAAGCAGAGCATAGATTGCCCAACGGGTAATCTTGCTTGAGTTCTGCCACTGATTAACACTCTCATCTGTGTAGTAACGGCGAACTGCATCGTCTTTCACTTTCTCAAGGTCAATGATAAGTGAGTCTATCACAGCATTAAATGGTGTAGCAGGAATAATGTATGCCTCTGTTTCATCATTAATACTTGGCTTTGTAGTATAAGGCACATTGCGGAATGTGCGTGCCAAGTAGAAATAGCATAATGCTCTGATAGCACTTGCCTCTGCCACATTGGCCTTCATTTCAGCCTCAGTATAGTTTGGGTCTATCTTCTGTACCTCTGGAGCATAATAACAAACGGTATTGCAATAGTTGATAGCCTCATAGAAGCTTTTCCAGTTACACATTGGATTTGAAGGCAGGATATTTTCCTTCAGAATTTCATTTATCTCATTTGGGACATTGCTGCCCAGACGAAGGTTGTCTGAACGCAACTCTCCCCATACGCCCATTCTTACAAGACAGTCCTCTTTCTCCAGAGCTTCGTAACAACTGTTCATAACACTTGTCACGTCGCCTTTCTCTGTCCAGTAGTTCTCAAGCACAACCTCGTTCATCGGCAGGATTTCAAGAAAATCATCACAGCTAGACAAACCGCAGGCAATGAAGATGGCGCAGAATATGTTTTTTATCTTGGTAATCATAGTTTTTTGTATTTCTAATTACACTTAAATTATTTAGAACTGTATTGTTACACCTGCTGTAAACGATTTTGAGCGTGGTGTCTGTGCGTTATCGGTAACAATACCCAAGTTGCCGTAGCTTACCTCTGGGTCTGCACCTGAATATTTTGTCAGACAGAACAGGTTGTTAGCAGATACATACAGGTTTAGCTGACTAAGTCCGAGTTTCTTGATTACCTTTGGCTCGAATGAATAGCTCAACTGTGAATAGTTCAGACGGATGAATGAGCCATCCTCAACAAATCTGTCACTGCCCAGCCAGTTATAACCATGTTCACGGAGTGCGCGTGGCACCTCTGTCAAATCGCCTTCCACACGCCAGCGCCAGTTTACGGCACGGCTTTGGTTGTTGTTTGAATACATGTTCTCTACATTCATGCGGGCACGGTTGATTATCTTATTACCATAGCGGAAGTTAAACTGGTTGTTCCAAGAGAGGCGTCCCCATCTCAGTTTAAATCCGAAACCTCCTGTGAACTTAGGAAGTGAAGAACCTAAGTAAACAATGTCAAGTTCGTTAATCTGACCGTCGTGGTTGATATCCTCGTAAATAGCATCACCGCCACGGAACTCATAGTTAACAGAACCTGCGCAGAACATCATTGGCTTAGTCATGTTGTTCTCATCAAGTATCACAACACCATTCTTGTCGCGAACTACAGGAGCATTAGGACCGCTTACACCCTTAATCTCTTCTGGAGAATAGTCAGAGTACTGATAAACGCCCTTATAACGGAATCCATAGATGCTACCTAACGCGCGGTTAAGCTCTACGCGTGACAGATAAGAACCATTTCTGCGGTCAAACTCTATGTTCAGACTTGTGAGACAGGTCTCATCCATCTTTGTTATCTGGTTCTTGTTGTTAGCAAATGTGATATTGAAGTCCATGCCAAACTTACCAGCACGAATAATGCTGTTTCCATTCAGGTTAAACTCCCAACCAATGTTCTTCATGTTACCAACATTCTGCCATGCCAGACTGTTATAACCAGATGATGTTGGAATACCGCGGTTTGCCATAAGAAGGTCTGTTGTAAACTGCCAGTAAAGCTCAACATTACCAGTAATGCGCTCATCGAAGAATCCGAAGTCGGTACCAATATTAAAGGTTTCCTTCTCTTCCCACTTCAGGTTCTGCAGGCGTATGTTCTGTGGATAAACAGAACCACTTCCCATATATCCGCTACCATTAGCATACTTACTGAAGAATAAGTACTCTGAACCTGGCTGACGGCCTACAATACCCCAACCTGGACGGATAGACAATGTAGACACCCATGGCAAAGCTCTCTGGAACCATGGTTCCTTATGGATATTCCATCTAAGTGAGAATGCAGGGAAGTTACCCCAGCGCTGGTCGCTACCAAACTTGGTGCTACCGTCACGGCGTACAGAGAAGTCGGCCATATACTTACCTTTGTAAGCATAGTGTGCAGAATATGTAAAGTAAATACTGCGCCACTGTCCGCTACCTGTGCTCATACCGTCGATGATACCATCGGCGCCAGCACCTTGTATTGTACCAGAAGGCAGACCCCATGTCACTGTGCTCTGTGAGTTAGACTCACCGCTGGTCAGCTGGCCACGGAGCAACATTGTCAAGAAATGGTCTCTGTTCTTAAACACAGGTGTGAATGTCAACGTATGTGTTGTTGTAACACCGAGACTCTTTGAAGAGTTTGCCGTTGTGCGGTTACTCTGCTTGTTCTGAGTGTCGTTCCAGCCAGCTGTGCTCAGTGACAATGGCATGTACTGATCCTCATAGCGGTTGAAAATATTAAACATCACCTTACCCTCATACTGCAAACGGGTCTTGTCCTCATCCAGTCCAAGAAGGTTATAGCGGAGTTTAAACTCAGGTTCAATATTATAGCTTGTCTCATGATTCTTTGCCTGATGAGCCAGAGCCACAGGGTTTTTGTTGTTCAACTGGTCGCGCAACTCTGGTGTGATAGTAGGCAACATATTATAATAGTCGCTCAAGTTATTACCATCCTTGTCCTGCTCGTAAATAGAGACGTTAGGCATTCTCACATAAGCGATAGACAAAAGGTCGCCATTGTTTTTCTTGTTGCGTGTATATGTCAGCGCGATATTTGTCTCAATCTTAATGCGGTCTGACACGAAATAGTCGAGATTCACACGCGATGTGAAACGGTCGAGCTGCTGCTTGATGATAGAACCAGTCTCATGGTCATAACCAGCACCAATACGGAAGTGAGCCTTCTCACCACCACCGCTTAATGCCACATAGTGGTTCTGGCGCCAACCTGTCTGCTTCACTTCCTTTACCCAGTCGGTATTATTGTTATACATCTCATATTCTGGGAAACTTGGTGAATAGTTCAGCTCAGGAATATTACTTGCCTCATCACTGAGTCGTGGATTAAAGTATTCTTCCTTAAGAAGCATTGTGTACTCATCACCATTAAGCAGCTTATATCCTTGAGGCTGATATGTTCCTGTAAGGCGCAGACTGTAAGTAACGCGAGTCTTACCGCGCGCACCACGCTTAGTCTTGATTTCGATAACACCATTAGCACCCTGTGAACCCCAGATAGCCGTAGCTGCGGCGTCCTTCAATACTGATATGTTCTCAATATCCTCTGGGTTTACATTAAGCAGCTGTGCAAACTTCTCTTCATTGGCAGATGAGAAGTCGAAGTCTTCTGTACCAGACGACCACACATTGCCATCCACAACAATAAGAGGTTCGGCAGAACCATTGATGTTTGACACACCGCGGAGTCGCATTGAGGTACCAGCACCAAGGTTACCTGAGTTGGCAACGATATCAAGACCAGCGATACGTCCCTGCAAAGCCTCATCAACAGTGGTAAGGGCAAGTCCTTCAAATTCCGACATGTCTATACTCTGGCGTGCTGTTGATATTTCATCTACAGGAATAGCCAGTCCAGAGCCTTCGGCACGTTTTCTTGAAGTAACAGTCACCTCCCTAATCTGTGTGGCATCCTGCATAGTGATTGAATATTTAAACCTATTCAGAGGCAGTGTCACTGTTTTGTGACCTACAAAGGATACACGAAGTTTATTCTTTGGATTCTTCAGTTTAAAAGAGAAGTTACCGTTAATATCCGTAACGGTAGATGCCACGATACGGTTGGCGGCATCTATCTCCACTACGTTTGCCATGGCAACAGGACCAAAAGCGTCACTTACCGTACCGCTGATGATGTCGCCTGCTTTCTGGGCAAATGTATTGATTGACATCTGACTACCGACAAAAATCAATCCTATTGTTCTTAATAATCTCTTAGTTATCATAATTATTCTATTTTTACATCAAGAACACTCTTATTTCTTTATCATCAGAGGTTTGTCGATAAGATGGATAACAGCTGATGAGCTTGTCTCTATATTCACAGAGTTCTCCACATCCTTGTCGTTGTAGAGATATTCGCGTGCCATCAGGTTATACAGTCTCTCATCTGAGGTAATCACCTGGCGTGTGTTACCAGCATGGTCCTTGAGGTTAATGCCATTCTCAGTTAGTTCTGCTGATACACGGTAGAAACGCTCTGTAGATGGGTCAATGACAGCTGTTTCGAAATCACCTTTCTCTGGAGCAGCACCAATAAACAGGGCGTTATCCTGTATGTGATACTTAAGGAAGTTCACGATACCAAGTGAATCGGCTGTCTTGGCCTCGTAGTTTCCTGATTCCTCATGTGCAGCCACTGCATCCCAGCTTGACAATTTACCTGCTCTTTGCAGTTCCTCGATACTTTCATTTGTAGGCACATATATTGTGTAGTGGTATGTGTTGAACATTGCCATGTTCTTACCGCCACATGCATTCTTGTTGTTGCGTATTGTTTCAGTAAGGTCACTACCGTCAAGCAGTTCAAAGAACTTAGAGAACTCAGGAGTATTTCCAAGTATATCGTAAGCAGTCTGGCGTGTGCCCATGATAGGTTCACTGTCAAGGATATATGCCTTACCGTTTCCGCCCTCTGTCTGGTCGTAGATATAGCTTACATTAATTGGATTACCTTCGTTAATCTGATAACTGCCCTCTACAGTCATGCCATTTGCTCCATCAGCAACATTGTTGACACGGATTTCCATGCCACCCTTTGTGCGATAGAACTTATGGCCATCCTCTACATTTCCGATAACGATATGTGTGTCGAGGATATCTTTCAGGCGGTTGCGTATTCTTCCTGGATCTCTCACCTCACCGATACTGTCTGTCACCTCACCTGTCACAGTGTCGTAGTTCCATATACTAGCCCATACGCGCATGTTCTCATCCACCTGTGTTGGGTCGTAATGGAAACGGTAGAGCTGTGTCTGGCTCTTTCCGTATGAAACAGGGTCAATATACTCCAGCAAAGAGTTGTTTGTTGGGATAAAGAAGCTGTAGTATGAGTTCAAAGAGTTGAGATACACATTATACTGCAACTGCTTGATACCCCAATACAGAATATGCATTGTCTCATTAATCATAGCTGGATATGACACACTAACATAAGATGTTGGCGAATAAACACGGTTAGTAAGATAAATCACACCGTTGCATCCCAGCCATACAGAGTCTATTGCCTCTTTCTCTACGCCCATTGGGTCGTTGGCATCGTTAAGAATATTATCAAACTTAGATGGCACATAAGAGATAAATGAGCTAAGCATATTGTTATTGATAAGCTCTGAAACAACCTCGTCTGGCACATTCTCCCATGTTCCATAATAATCTTTCAACACCTTGCCTGGACCATTATTCCAATATTCATTAAGAGCCTCATCGCTTGGCACCATCATTATAGCCATATCCTTCTGCATGGCTACTGTGCTACCCTGCTCATCGATACCAGCATAATAAGCATTCCATCCTGGATCATACTTAAGCGTTCCACGAACAGGTCCGCCATCAGGAGTTTCCAACACAGCAGTACCGTCGATAGACTTCCTTGAGAAGAATCTCTTTACATACACTGTATCCACATTTGTATTGTAAAGATAGTTATAACGTTCTGTCATGGAGCCTTCTTTGTCAGGATAAGGCGCACAGTAGCGCTCCAAGAGTTTGTTGTAAAGACTAACATTTGGTTTGCTAGCCAACAGGTCTGCCATGTTAGGCAATGGAGTTATAACATCTTCCATCTTATGAATAAAACCGTTTGAGCATTTTATATTGCCCTCCTCTACCACTACGCCATTGATACTAGCATCACCAGGCTGGCGCAGAGTGGTTTTATTAAAAATGAAATCATAATCATCATTAGTGATATGTTTATTCACCAATAATTTCTCTATAAAATACACGATAGGCACCACAGAATTGTCCTTCATGCATACCATTGCCTCGCCGCTTTCCTTATGACGTTTCCAATATGGATTATCAGGCATTTGGTCGGGCATAATGACTGTCACCGAGTCGTAGATAGAGCCTGAAGCATAACGGCGCATGGTCTGACCTTCATTCTCAGGCGGTGTGCCTTGCACGCTTGGCAGTATGCTCAGCTGCATAGAATTGTCAAGCATGCTTCCAAACAGCAGCTGCTTCTTCTGCGGCAGAGACAGTTTGCCATAGCTTGTTGCTCCCCATTTGTTGTTTTGATAGAATCGCTCGTAAGCGGCATCATCTGCCACAAAAAGCGTCTTCGAACCGGTCTTTGCGAGCACCTCGCGATAGCCCAGCTCATCAATCATCCGAACTGTGTTGGTGTAATTGCCCTGCTCATCAAGCCAAGAGTAGATGCTTGAGCCCCATCCTTCTGGGTTACGCTCATCCAAATCGTACTCTGAGCAAGCTGTGAATGCACTACCTCCAACCAACAGGACTCCGGCTGCCAGCATCAAATGCCGTCCTCGCCTCCAGATTTGTTTTTGGGTTTTCATACGTTTTTTGGTTTTTGTTTATATTTGTTACTCTATTTTTTGCGTTGTTCACATTTTTTCACTGCAAAGATATAAATATTACGCGTGTAAGGCTTGTTATTACGTCCGTTCGATTTTTGCGTTCGTAACTACGTATTTTTATTACGTTTCATGTATTTTGTAATTTGTATCATACGGAAACATAATGTCTGTAATAGAGTATAAATCATATATATATACAAAATTAACGCCTGCAACCAACAGATTGCAGGCGTTAATTAATTTTATTTTAAAAAGACCAGATTACTGTGCTTTCTCAATTGCTACACAGCAACCATTCTTCATCTGTGGAGCGTCCTTGTAAGAGGTCTTGATACCTACTACTGTAATCTTGTCGCCAACAGCGAGACCTGCTGTAGCCACAAAGTTCTTCTTGTCGTCACCCTGTGCGTTCCAGATGCCGTATGTACCATAGATGTACATCTCAGCGCCTGTCTCGTCAACGATATAGATATTGCCATACAGGTCGTTTGCAATGCTGCTGATTGTACCAGAAACCATGTAGAACAAATCGTTAGAGTCTGCAAGTGCGTTGAACTCTGTAATGCTAACTGGTGTTGAAGCAACAAGTACTTCCTCACAAACAGCGTTCTTCATCTGAGCATCACCCTTATATTCTGCGCGTGGACCAACCAGTGTAACAATGCTACCAACTGCGATGTTGCAATCAGCAAAGTTAGTTGTTCCATAAACATAAGCCTTACCTGTCCAGTCGCTTACATAAAGGTTACCATACTTAGTATTAGCAATCTCTGTAACAACGCCAGTCACACGGTACTGAGCGTCACCAACCTGAGCAGCCAAGAACTCAGCTACTGTTACGTTAGCGATAGCACCTTCCTGTGAGAAGTTGTATGCAACCTCAGATGTACCAGATGTGAACACAACAGAACCAGTGCGAGCGCCTTCCTCATTTGCCATTACATTGAATGTAAACACAGCTGTGTCGGCTGGGTTAGGCTCAATCTTAGTAGCCTTACCTGCAACATACTCTGTATTTGCAAGGTGAATCCAGCTCTGGCACTCCTCAGGAACTGATACGTATGCGCCATTGCCCTTGAAAGCAACCTTAACCTCGAGTTCGCCGCCTTCCTTGCCAAGTGTTACTTCCTCAGAAACAACCTTAACAAGTGACTTTGTTATCTTGATGATTGTTACGTCAACAAGTTCAACAGTAGTACCATAAGTAAGCTTTGGACCTTCGAGCTCTACAACGTCACCTACCTCAAGACCCCAGCTTGCGAAGTTCTTTGTAGCACCCTTTTCGTCGAGTGTACCGTATACATAAACCTCGCCTGTACCGTCGTTGATGTACCAGTTACCATATTGAGTATTTGCAATAGCTGTACATGTACCCTTGATGCGGTATGTCTTGCCGTCAGCACCAGCAATAACCTCAGCACATGTAGCCATAACAGCCTTAGCTGTACCCTGGCGTACCATCAGGAACTGTGTGTTGCCACCAACACTAATCTGAAGTTCAACTTCACGACCACCTTCGAAAGCGTCGGCAGAGAAAACAAGCTCTGACTGACCAGCTGTACCTGATACATGTGATACTGTAAACCATGCGTCAACTGTGTCTTTCTTAGTAACCAACTGAGTCTTGCCTGTTTTTGAACTGAAGATAACATTCTCGAACTTCCAATCCTGCGATGCAGATACGGCAACTGTTGCGCTACCGCCTTCAGTTGGTAGTGACACGTATGTCTCAGACAGACTGATACTGCCAAGATTGCCTGCCGGTTCATTATCCTCAGAACAACTTACAAAAAGCAGAGCCGAGATAACAGCTGTAAACAAATATCTTAATTTCATATTCTTTCGTTATTTAAATTAGTTGAATATATACTTAATACCTACAGAAGCATACCAGCACTGACCGATTGCATGGTTGCGAATCCATGTCTTAGTGTCAGCGTTAACTGCTGATGGTGTAGAGAATGTAGGATAACCCTGAGCGTCTGTACCCTCGAACTTCAGGATGCGGCCTGAGTTGAGTGTAGAGTTCATCACCTTGCTTACGCCCCACTCTGAGTTGAAGAGGTTCAGCACGTTCTTGATGTCGCAGCTGAGCTGGAGCTTGTGAGTTGTCTTACCAACGTTAACCTTGAAGTCGTGCTTGTAGCTGAGGTCTACGCGGTGTACCCATGGAGAGTAAACGCTATAAGCCTCTGCATACTCACCCTGATGATCCTTCAGGTAGTCGTTATTATGTACATAATCCATGAAACGAGTCTTGTCGCTCTCAGAAACGAAGCGGAACAGACCGTTCTCAACCTCTGCGTCTGTTGGGATATAAAGAGCGTCGTAGTTGTAACCGTCGCCGTTCATATCGTTAGCCATCATATAAGAGTAGTTGTAGCCGCCGCGCCATGCCTCATAGATTACGCTGAGGTGGTTGCCGTGCTTGTCGCTATGTGTAGCAGAAGCCACGAAACGGTCTGGAGTAACATACTCTGAGTTGTGCAAACCGATGTTGTTAGGACCGTTCACTGTTGGAACGTATGTAAATGCAGACTCTGCGTTAGAACCTGGCATACCTGTCAGCTCCTTAGATACAGTGTGTGTATATGCGGCCATCAAGCTCAGTGTCTCGATAGGTTTCATGTTTACAGTTACATTTGCAGACCATCCATAACCTTTGCTTGTGTTCTCAAGAACAAAAGCCTTAGTACCGTTTCTGAAGTCAGATGGATAGAGAGGACGGTTGTCAGCGCCATTGAAGCGAGCGAAGCCCTCTACTGGCATCATGCTCCAGTCAGACAATGTAACACCGTTGAGTGTCTTGTTGAAGATACCCTCTGCAGTGATTGTGAATGGGAATGATACTGGTACAGAGTAATCAACAGCGATAGAAGTCTTCCATACCTGTGGCATCTTGAAGTCTGGGTCAACAGCTGAGATAGAGCTTGGCACTGTTCCATCCTCTGGAGTGATGTTCTCCGGATAGCCAAGACCAATAAGCTTATCCTTAAGAGCAGCGATTGTTGGTTTGCCGTTAGCATCGCAAACAAGACCGCCAGCGAAGTCGTTCATAGAGAAGCCCATCTTGTTAGCGTTCTTCTCGTTGATCTGTGCCTGATACTGAATCATACCGCTGTTTGTTGGCATGTTGGTGAAGAATACCAATGGCAGACGACCTGAGAACAGACCAGTACCTCCGCGTACCTTCAGGCTCTTGTCGCCGAATACGTCGTATGTGAAACCAACACGTGGAGAAACAGTGATGCTGTTGCCTGGCCACTTGCCTGTATCGATGTGACGACCGTTGTAGTCGAGGTCATAGATAGCCTTGTTGGTCATAAGGTCACCATTGTTGAAGAACAAACCATCGAAGCGGATACCGCCAGTAAGCTTCAGTTTATCGTTAACAGTCCACTCGTCCTGTGCGTAAACACCAATCTTGCTGAACTGAACACGAGCAGCTGGCTTTGACTCACCACCGTAACCGTAGGTCAAGCAAACAACCTCAGGAGCAGCGCCGTTGATGAAATCGTCAACGCTCTCATAGCGGTAGTAACCTGTACCATTACGCATATACTGGTTGTCAGCCATCTGATACTCATAGCTTACACCACCAATAATCTTGTGGTTACCCATGTAGTATGTCAAGTCGTTCTTAACATTGAAGATAGTGTTGTGAACGGCATTGTTGTGAGTAAACAACTCATAACCGAGTGCCATATACTGAGTAGTAGTGTTTGTGCCATCGAGGATGTCGATGAATGGGAACTCGCTTGACTCTGAGCCACGAACGTCGTCGAGCTTAGAGAATGTAGCCAGGAACTGGTTTGACAGGTTGTCAGACAGACGGCTGTTCAAGTCGAGTGAGAATGAATGAACCTTATTGTTCAGTGAGTACATAGAGTTGGCAAACGCCATAGAGTACAGTGATGTACGGCCATAAGCAGAGCGAGTGCCACCATCCATAGATGATGCGTTAGGAGCATTCCATGCTGTGTTGTTAGTATGGTTGTAACGCAAAGCCAGCTTATGGTTGTTGTTGATGTTCCAGTCTAAGCGAGCAAGAATCTTCACATTGTCCTCATCAGCTGGGAAGCTGTTGTATGAACCTGTGTTGTAGCCATACTTGTCAAGAACGTGCGCGCTCACGCGCTCCATATCAGCGATGGTTGTGTATGACTGATAGTTGTCAGCATTACCCACACCATTCTCTGTTGGACGCCAGCGAACAGCAACTGAAGGAGTCTCTGAGTACTCACCGTTAACGAAGAAGAACAACTTGTCCTTGATGATTGGACCACCAAGTGTGAAACCGTAGAGTGTGTTGCGGTCCTTCTCACGAGCACCTGCAATCTGCTCACCCTCGATAGCATCACCACGCATGTTCTCGTTGCGGTGGTAAACGTATGCTGTACCCTTGAATGTGTTTGTACCCGACTTAGTGATAGCGTTTACACCACCACCGATGAAGTTGGTCTGACGAACATCGTATGGAGAGATAACAACCTGAAGCTCCTCAATAGCGTCGAGAGAGATTGGGTTACCGCCACCAGGCAGGTTCTCTGACAAACCGAAGTTGTTGTTGAAGTTTGCACCGTCAACAGTGAAGTTAGCAGTACGTCCGTCAGCTCCGGCAAAGCTCATGCCATTACCTCCGTAAGGAGAAAGGCGTGTAATGTCAGTGATGCTGCGGTTAACAGTAGGCATAGCCTGAATCTGAAGGTTGTTGATGTTGGTTGAAGCACCTGTCTTCTCAACAGAGAACTTTGTGCCCTTGCCACGAACAACTACCTCACCGAGAACATTCTCGTCCTCAGACATTGTTGTGTTAAGGTTGTAGGTCTCACCCAACTGCAGGGTAACGTCCTTAACAACCTGTGTCTGATAGCCAATGTAGCTTACTTTAACTTCGTAAGGACCACCAGAACGCATACCTTGGATATAGAACATACCCTTGGTGTTGGTAACACCTACATAGCGTGTGCCTGAAGGAGTATGGATGGCCTCAACAGTGGCTCCGATAACATCTTCGCCATTGGCCTTAACCTTACCAGACATAGCAGATGTAGTAACCTGCGCCACTGCCGATGATACCATCAGCATAAATGCGGCGATTAGGAGATACAATCTCTTGTACATAAATTTTTAAATGTTTAAGTTAATTACTAAAGGGCTTGTGCCCATAATTCAAAATTTGATGCAAAAATAAGTAAAAATCCCGATATAAATGTTATAAATATTAAAATATTTACGCACAAATACGTTTCATTGAGGAATATCAAAAACTCAATCGCACCGCTGAGTTTTGGCGTTTTGAAAGGTTAATCAGGGATATTTAAAACAAGAGTTTATAAGATAATATCTCAAGTTGACAGATTGACACAAAAAGTACTCCCACGGGTTACATCCTAACATGTCAATTGTTATAAATATTAATATCAAAAAAAAAATATAATTTCACCCCAAATCGGACATTAGAACGCAGAAAAGACAACCAAGAAAATATTAAACCCAAATGGGGCACTAGAATGCAAATGCAATATGGTTTAAACCAAACAAATAAATTACGAAAAATTTTGACAAAAATTTTCTGAAAACCCAATTTAAAGGCCTCATAATTTAAAAATTTTGGAAGAAAAAATATTTTGTCCGAAATAACGCAAAAATAAGCATATTTTGTAAG
>X430_Giraffe__coassemble_19_pt1 | contig 33310 bp, 26 predicted proteins | sample X430_Giraffe__metabat2_high_PE_008 | metagenome-assembled genome bin X430_Giraffe
TCTTTATTGTACAGATATTTTAGTTCACAAGTATACCAGTAAACAAGTTGACAAGTTGCTTGTATGTTGGTAATCAATTAAACAATTAACTTGTCAACTTCTAACTTAAAAATTAATAATAGTTTGTTAACTTAAAGTAACAACTTGTTAACTCGTTAACTTGTTTACTTGTCAACTCCTATTACTTTACAATCTTTCCTTAATAGCTTTGCTCTCTGCCTCATAACCAGGTTTGTCAAGCAGAGCAAACATATTCTTCTTGTATGCCTCTACACCAGGCTGGTTGAATGGGTTGACGCCAAGCACATTGCCGCTGATGCCACAACCAATCTCGAAGAAATAGATAAGCTGACCGATATAGTACTCGTTGAGAACAGGAACGCTGATGCGGATGTTTGGCACGCCACCGTCAACATGAGCCAGGCGTGTACCAAGTTCTGCCATCTTGTTTACCTCATCAACACGCTTGCCAGCAAGGAAGTTCAAGCCGTCGAGGTTCTCCTCATCCTCTGGGAACAACATCTTCTTGTTTGGCTCTTCTACGCTGATTACAGTCTCAAAGATGGTGCGCTCGCCTTCCTGAATCCACTGTCCCATAGAGTGGAGATCGGTAGTGAAATCGCAAGATGCAGGGAAGATACCCTTGCCATCCTTACCCTCGCTCTCTCCGTAGAGCTGCTTCCACCATTCGCTTACGAAGTGGAGTTTAGGATGATAGTTCACCATTATCTCAATCTTCTTGCCGTCGTTATAAAGACCATTACGGATTGCTGCATAAACAGCTGCTGGGTTCTCCTCGAAAGGAGTGTCGATGCCACACTGCTTCTCCATTTCCTGTGCACCGGCTACGAGCTGCTGAATATCGAAACCTGCACAAGCGATAGGAAGCAAACCTACTGGTGTGAGTACAGAGAAACGTCCGCCCACATTGTCAGGTATGATGAAAGATGTGTAACCTTCCTTGTCTGCGCATGTGCGTGCAGCACCCTTCTTTGCGTCGGTAACAGCCACGATGACCTTCTTTGCCTCTTCCTTGCCACGCTGAGCCTCGCACTGCTTCTTGAGCAGACGGAAGGTGAGAGCTGTCTCTGTAGTTGTACCAGATTTAGATATGTTGATAACACCAAATTTCTTGTCTTTCAGATACTCTGTCATCTCAGCCAGATAATCCTCACTGATGTTGTTGCCGGCATAGAGAATGGTTGGGTTGTTCTTGTTGTTTACAAGCCATGCGAAAGAGTTGCTCAGTGCCTCGATAACGGCGCGTGCACCGAGGTAGCTGCCACCGATACCTGCTACAACCACTACTTCGCAGTTCTCGCGCAGTACGTTGGCACAATCCTGTATCTCCTTAATAAACTCAGGTGTGATAGATGATGGCAAGTGCAACCAGCCAAGGAAGTCGTTGCCTGGGCATGTCCCGTTCTCAAGTGCTTCCTGAGCAGCCTTTACTTGTGGCTCAAATGCCTTCACTGCGCCCGGTGCTAAGAACTGGGCAGCCTTTGTGATGTCTAAACTGATGTTCTTCATAATTTTATCTGAATGAATCTGTTAATAATTTAATTTCTATTTGTGGTGATATACGCTCGTAAAGAATGTTATATACAGCATCAAGGATAGGCATGTTTACATGCAGGTGGCGGTTTATCTCCTTCATACATTTTGTGCCAAAATATCCCTCTGCAATCATCTCCATCTCTACCTGTGCGCTTTTGACGCTATAGCCCTTGCCAATCATCGAACCGAAGACACGGTTGCGTGAGAAGTTAGAATAGCCAGTTACGAGCAGGTCGCCAAGATACACTGAGTCATACACATTGCGCTCCAATGGATGTACGGTTTGCAACAGGCGTGCCATCTCCTGCACGGCATTAGACATGAGCACGGCTTGGAAGTTGTCGCCAAACTTAAGTCCGCTGCAAATACCAGCCGCAATGGCATAGACATTCTTTAGGACAGATGAATATTCTATTCCGATAACGTCGGTACATGTCTTTGTCTTGATGTAGTCGCTTGACAAAACATCAGCGAATGCCTGAGCCTTTTCCTCATCGGCACATGCCACGGTGAGGTATGACAGTCGTTCCAATGCCACCTCCTCGGCGTGTGACGGACCTCCAAGGCATGCAAGATTTTCGTAAGGCACATCATATACTTGATGGAAATACTCAGAACAGATAAGGTTCTCATCAGGAACGATACCTTTGATGGCTGTAATGATGTATTTGTTTTTTATTCTTGTCTTGAGCTTTTTCAAGTGGTTTTTGAGATATGGCGATGGTGTTACGAACACCAATGTGTCATACTCCTGTACGATATAATTGAGGTCGCTTGAGAATTCTATCTCATTGATGTTGAATCTCACGCTCATAAGGTAGGCAGGGTTGTGTCCCAGTCGCCTGAAATCCTCTATACGGTCGTCGCGTCGCATATACCATCCTATGTGATGTGTATGTTCCACCACAATCTTGGCAATGGCCGTAGCCCAGCTTCCACCACCGATAATCGCTATCTTGCCGCAATCGAACATAAATCTCTTGCTTTTTGTTGTTTGAATATGCTTGTATGCAATTAGTCTCCGCCCTTAAGTAAACATAAGGGGGAGACTATTATTCTTATAACTATTCTTTGTTCAGGCAGTCAATCCATTTCTGGATATCATCCACAGAAGGTTTCTGCATGTCGAGCTTGTACTTCTTGAGTACATCGCCAATCTTTTGCTGCAATCCTTGTGCTTTCTCTTCCTTGATGTTCTGTACGAGGTTGAAACCAATCTTGCGCAATACAGGAACCCACTCTTCGCCAACGCCAATCTCTGCCCACTCGCTTACGCTGCTCTGTGGTATCTTCTTCTCTGGCTTCATCTGTGGGAAGAACAATACTTCCTGAATGAATGTCTTGCCAGTCATAAGCATTACCAAGCGGTCGATGCCGATGCCGATACCACTCGTTGGAGGCATACCATATTGCAGGGCGCGAAGGAAGTCCTGATCGATAATCATTGCCTCATCATCACCCTTGTCGGCCAGGCGCATCTGCTCAATGAAACGCTCTTCCTGGTCGATTGGGTCGTTAAGCTCTGAGTATGCGTTAGCCAGCTCTTTGCCGTTTACCATAAGTTCGAAACGCTCTGTAAGACCTGGCTTTGAACGATGCATCTTTGTCAGCGGACTCATTTCCACTGGATAGTCGATGATGAATGTTGGCTGAATGAATTTGCCCTCGCAGGTTTCTCCGAATATCTCGTCGATAAGCTTGCCCTTGCCCATGGTCTCGTCTACCTCGATACCCAGTTTCTTTGCCACCTCGCGTATTTCCTCCTCGCTCTTGCCCTCAAGGTCGTAACCAGTTTCTTCCTTAATTGCCTCAAGGATAGGCAGGCGGCGGTATGGAGCCTTGAAACTAACGAGATTGCCGTCTATCATGCACTCTGGCTTGCCGTTAACGGCTGTACATACGGTTTCGAGCAACTGCTCTGTGAAGTTCATCATCCAATTGTAATCCTTATACTGAACGTAAAGTTCCATACAAGTAAACTCAGGGTTGTGAGTGCGGTCCATACCCTCGTTGCGGAAGTTCTTACCAATCTCATATACACCCTCAAATCCGCCTACTATCAATCGCTTCAGGTAAAGCTCTGTGGCAATGCGCATAAACATCTCCTGATTGAGAGCGTTGAAGTGTGTGATGAATGGGCGGGCGGTAGCACCACCGGCAATAGACTGGAGTGTTGGTGTCTCAACCTCTGTGTATCCGGCTTCGTCGAGCACGCGGCGTATAGTGCGGATGATTGTCGAACGCTTCAGGAATGTGTCCTTGATGCCATCGTTTACAACCAAGTCAACATAACGCTGGCGATATCTCAGCTCAGGGTCGTCAAACTTGTCGTATGCCACACCATCCTTATATTTTACGATAGGCAGTGGCTTAAGGCTCTTTGAGAGCATAGTCAACTCTTTGGCGTGGATAGAAATCTCTCCTGTCTGAGTGCGGAATACTGTACCCTTTACACCGATGAAGTCACCGATGTCCATAAGTTTCTTGAACACCTTGTTGTATAGTTCCTTATCCTCATCTGGACAAATATCATCGCGTGTGATGTAAACCTGTATTCTTCCTTTTGAATCCTGAATCTCGGCAAAACTTGCCTTACCCATAACGCGGCGGCTCATCATACGTCCGGCAATGCAAACCTCACGCTGCTCGTCGTCTTTGAAATTTTCAATAATCTCTGTGCTAAATGCGTTAGTGGGGTACTCTGCTGCTGGATATGGATCAATTCCCATATCGCGCAACTCTTGCAGGCTTTGGCGTCTGCCAATCTCCTGCTCACTTAATTCTAAAATGTTCATATCTTTATATTCGAATATATTCTCTATATGTTTTCGGTGCAAATTTAATAAATTATCTGCTAACAAGCGAATGATTTTATAAGTTTTACATCGTAGATACTTAATAATGATTTATGATAATGGGTTTGTTGACATAAGAAAGGTCTAATTCTTAAAAAAATATAAACGGCAAATATGTTTTGGTGTTTAACAAATTATTATTAATTTTGCAAATATCAATAATCAAATAATAGCTATGTACCAAAAAACTATAAAGGATAGGGTTGTTGGAATAGACATTAGTAAGTTGACCACAACTTACGCAATTGTAGATATTCGTGGAAATATCTTGGCTAAAGACCAATTTCCTACGGTTGACTATCCTGATGTTAATGATTATGTGGCGGTTTTGAGTGAGAAACTTGTTACATTTATGCTTGAGAATGATGCCATTGACAAAGTGCGCTCGGTTGGTATCAGTGCGCCAAGTGGCAATTTCAAGACAGGATGTATGGAAAACTCTCCCAACATGCCATGGAAAGGAGTAATCCCGCTTGCGGCTATGTTGCGCGACAGGTTGGGACTTGCTGTTGCTGTTGCCAACGACGGCCATGTTATTGGACTTGGTGAGCAGCAATATGGTAGTGCTCATGGTTTGAGCGACTTTGCCATCGTAACCATTGGTCATGGTCTTGGTTGTTCAGTATTCTCAAACAAGATGCCGCATCTCGGCTCAAATGGTTTTGCTGGTGAGTTTGGCCATACTTGTGCTGTTGACGGAGGAAGGCAGTGTGAGTGTGGTTTGAAGGGATGCCTTGAGACATACGTTGCCGCCAAGGGCATTATCTTAACGGCCAAGGAGTTGTTAGAGAAAAATCCTTATGAGCAGTCTTTGCTTCGTGATTGCGAGCGCCTTACGCCGAAAATAATTGCCGACTATTGTAATCTTGGAGATAATATAGCCATTGAGACCTTCCGCCGCACTGGTTATATGCTTGGTTTAAGCCTTGCTAATCTTGCGGCTGTAATAGATCCCGAGGCAATCATTTTGTCGGGAGGAATAGCTAAGGCAGGCAAGTGGTTGCTTGACCCATTGGAGGAATCGTTTGCCGACCATCTTTTCCATAACATCCGTGACAAGGTAAAGATAATAGTTTCAAATATCAATAGCCGCGACCGCGACGTGCTTGGTGCCAGTGCCCTGGCATGGGAAGTTAAGGAATACTCGTTGTTTAAGTAAACTTGCGATAATATAAAAACAATGCAGCGAACTGCACTTACCGTCACTTACTGCTATGGCAGGATATAAGGTGTGGTTGGTGCAGTTCGCTGCAAGTAGAAATATAATGTGATGATTTTAGAACCTATAGCAGAGACCCTCGATGGCAAACCAAATATTGTGCATGCCTTAGGTATGCGCCTTATATCCACGCCCGACTCTGACACCTGTGAGGCAGAGATGTTTGTAGGCGACAATGTCCGCCAACCCTTTGGCGTGGCGGCAGGAGGTGCTCTTTTGGCTATGGCGGAGTCGCTGGCAGGCATTGGCTCAATGATGCTCCGTCCTGGTTGCCAGTGTGTTGGCATTAATGTAAGTGGCAATCACTTGAAACCAGTGGCCGAGGGCGATACCGTGAGGGCCGTAGCCAAGATAGTAAGCAAAGGCTATAAGTTGCATGTGTGGAATGTCGACATGTTTGATGGCAATGGCCAGCTGGCATCAACGGCGAGAATCACTAATTATATATCACCAATTGAGAAAAACAATTAACCTATGGCGGCATTTGCAATGTATAGACGGCCTTATGCCAACACATATACTAAGGTTGTTCAGGAGGATGGTGAGCCAATAGTATTACACGACTATTCAGCATTGTCTGATTTTCATGGTTTTTGCATAGCTCCGTTTGCCATCTCAGAGGATTGTCCGATACTCGTTGTCTGTCCTGATAGGGTAGAGGAAATGGCTGTTCCCGTGATGTTAAAAGACTCCGTCAATGCTATTCCCTCTACGCCATTAAAGCATAGAGCATCTTATGCCCATACCTTTGAGCGCTTCCATTCGGCGTTGATGGATGGCGGTTTCAGAAAGTTAGTTCTCTCACGTTGCGTGGATGAGGATATGGTTGATGGTAAGAGCTGCGAAGAACTGTTCTTCTATGCCTGCAATCTCTATCCCCGAATGTTTGTGGCACTTGTCTCAACCGAAAAGAGCGGCACATGGCTTGCCGCAACCCCTGAGATATTGCTTGATGGCAGTGGCGACGAATGGCATACCATGGCACTTGCCGGCACAATGCGCCTTACTGATAGTCAGCTTTGTTTTGACACTCCGATGAATAACGACGGGGGAGTGGAGATAACATGGAGCACTAAGAATATTCAAGAGCAGCATTGTGTGGCCACCTACATCAAAGATTGTCTTGCTAAGTTCTCAGATGATATTCATGAAGAAGGCCCAACAACGGTTCGTGCGGGCAATCTTGTCCATCTGCGCAGCGACTTCCGTTTCCGCCTTGCGCCCGATGTTAACATAGGCAAGCTATTAGAGGCCTTGCACCCCACGCCAGCCGTATGTGGTTTGCCCAAAGCCGAGGCCTATCGTTTTATCTTGGACAACGAGCATTACCCCCGCCGCTATTATAGCGGTTTTATGGGTCCTTTGTCCATTAATGGTTCAACCCAATTATATGTTTCCTTGCGGTGCATGGAAATAAATGATAATAAATGCACGCTCTATGCTGGCGGCGGATTGCTAAAAGACAGTCAGGAGGAAATGGAGTGGAATGAGACCGAAGCCAAACTTGAAACAATGAGAAGATGTATTGCAATAAAGAAAATGTAAACATACTGACGGCGCTATTGCTTAAGCACAATGTGCAACATGCGGTGGTGTGCCCAGGCAGCAGAAACGCCGCCATCGTTCATAACCTTAATGAGACGGGCGATATAGAGTGTCATCCCGTAACAGACGAGCGCTCGGCTGGTTTCTATGCCATTGGTTTGTCGCTCTCGTGCGACTTCCAGCCAGTGGTGGTTTGTGTCACATCGGGCACGGCGTTGCTCAATCTTGCCCCAGCGGTGGCAGAGGCCTGCTATCGCCACATACCCCTTATCATTGTTTCTGCCGACCGTCCGCCACAATGGATTGACCAGCTCGACGGGCAAACTCTTCCTCAGCCCCATGCCTTAGGCGGTTTTGTGGCAAAGAGCGTGTCGCTGCCCGAGCCTAAGGATGAAGAGGAGCGCTGGTATTGCGCCCGATTGGTTAATGAGGCGATGATAGAAGCAATAAAGAATGGCGGTCAGCCAGTGCATATCAACGTGCCCATTAGCGAACCACTTTTCCGCTTTGACACGGAACATCTTCCTCGTGTTAAACCCGTTTGCTATGGCGAGCCCTACGAATATGCCACTTTCTATGGTTGGCTTCGTTCCAATCTCCGTTTGCATCGCAGGGCAATGGTGGTGATAGGTCAGACACATTGCCTTGCCGACTATTCCGACATCGAAAAAGGCATAGCTCGATTGAGCGAGGTGGCAGTGGTGGTAAGCGAGTCGCTATCTCATCCCGTGCCAGGCATCTGCCATATTGATGAGGCCATCTCCTTGATTGCCGACGATGATGAGTACTATCCTAACTTTATCATATATATTGGCGATACCGTGGTAAGCAAGCGCTTGCGCAAGTTTATTCGCGACGCTAAAGCCACAGAGGCATGGCTGGTTACTCCCGACGGCAATCTCCATGATGTGGCGATGGGCGTAACAGAGGTGATAAAGATGGCGCCCGAGGATTTCATCCGTTATGTGCCCAATGGCATTGCCGATTTGCCTGCATCGGATTTTATTAACCGCTGGAAAACCTTGCTTGCCGACATGAGCAATCTTTCGGAACAATATGAGCCGCCTTTCTCGCAGATGGCGGCGGTGAGATATTTCGAGCAACAGCTTGAGGACATCGATTATAATTTCCGCGTTCATTATGCCAACAGCTCATCCGTGCGACTGGCTAATATCTATGCCAATCATTATGTGTATTGCAACCGTGGCGTGAATGGCATTGAGGGAAGCCTGTCTACGGCCGCTGGTCATTCATTGGGCACAGACGAGATGGTGTTTTGCGTCATTGGCGACCTTAGTTTCTTCTACGACCAGAATGCGCTTTGGAACAAGTGCTTGGGCGGCAATCTGAGAATCCTCTTGCTCAACAATGGCGGAGGCTCTATCTTCCGCTCGCTTCCAGGATTAAATGATAGTCCTGTGGCAGAGTCGTTTGTGGCGGCATGTCATGCCACCACGGCGCAAGGCATCTGCACACAAAACGATATAGGCTATTTAAAGGCTTCTAATATGATAGACATGCAACTGGGCATCGTGCGCCTGCTTACGGCTGAGACAAAGCGCCCTATGCTGCTCGAGGTGTTTACGGATGGAGAAATAGACGCACGGGTGGTGAGGGAGTATTATGGCCTCCCCTGACCCCTCCGAAGGAATGACCTCCCCTGACCCCTCCCAAGGAGGGGGAATTGGATGAGGGATGAGGGTCTTGAGATGAGGGATTGCTTGCCCAGGTATCGTCTGAACTCCTGAACTCCTGAACTCCTGACGTGTTGTTGAGCGGAGGCGAAAAACTCCTACACTCCTCAAAATGCTATCGTCTACACTCCTACACTCCTTCACTCCTACACTCCTGAATTTAGAAGTCAAAAAACGCAAACATGTAAATAAATAATATATGAAAACAAGAGAATGGAAAAAGATAAGGGATTTCGAGGAAATCCTTTTCGAAGAATACAATGGTATAGCAAAGATTACCATTAACCGTCCGCGCTATCGCAATGCGTTCACGCCAACCACCACATGGGAATTGTCGCAAGCCTTCTCGATGTGTCGCGAGATGCAAGACATAAGCGTAGTGATACTCACGGGTGCTGGCGATAAGGCCTTTTGTGCTGGCGGCGACATGAACGTGAAGGGTCATGGCGGATATATCGACAAGGACGGTGTGCCCCGCCTTAGCGTGCTCGATGTGCAGATGCAGATACACCGCTTGCCCAAGCCTGTAATAGCCATGGTCAACGGCTTTGCCATAGGCGGCGGTCATGTGCTCCACCTGATGTGCGACCTCACCATTGCCAGCGACAATGCTATCTTCGGACAGACGGGTCCAAGGGTTGGCTCGTTTGATGCGGGCTTCGGCTCTTCTTACCTTGCACGCATCGTTGGTCAGAAGAAGGCTCGTGAGATATGGTTCATGTGCCGTCAGTACTCTGCCGAGGAGGCCGAGCGCATGGGCATGGTAAATAAGGTGGTGCCATTCGACCGTCTTGAAGACGAGTGTGTGGAGTGGGCAGAAACCATGATGCAGCACTCTCCGCTTGCCCTCCGCATGATAAAGGCGGGATTGAATGCCGAGCTCGACGGACAAGCTGGTATTCAGGAGTTGGCTGGCGATTGCACCATGCTCTATTATTTCCTTGACGAGGCTCAGGAGGGCGGCAAGGCGTTCCTTGAGAAGCGCAAACCCGACTTTAAGAAATATCCTAAGCTGCCGTAAAGATAAGCCCCCTCCTGTCCTCCCCGAGGGGAGGAATTTGGATGAGGGATGAGAGTTTTGGGATGAGGGATTATTACCAAAGTTTCCTAGCGTCTTCTAAAGTCTCCTAAAGCCTCCTAGGGTTTCCTAAAGTTTCCTATCGCTTCCTCCCCCTTAACTCTAAAAAAATATCAATTATGAAAATAAACATATCAGAAAGAATCTTCCACTTCCGCCAGCCTGCTGGCACATCGCGCGGAGTATATACCGAGCGCAAGTCGTGGATTATTGAGCTTGCCGATGGCGAGCGCACGGGCATTGGCGAGTGTGCGCCGCTGCCTGGTCTTAGTTGCGACGACATACCCGATTACGAGAAAACGCTCCGTGCCCTCTGCGATAAGTTTGAGCAGGAGGGACAAATCGATTACAACCTCATGCGCCCATATCCCTCGATGCTTTTTGGATTGGAAACGGCGATTTTATCGCTCTTAAGGAGTTCAGGAGTTTTTCGCCTCCGCTCAACAACACGTCAGGAGTGTAGGAGTTCAGACAATACTCAGGCAAGCAATCCATCATCCCTCCCCCAAGGGGGAGGACAGGAGGGGGCGACTCCCTCATCAATATCCCCCTCCTTCGGAGGGGGTAGGGGAGGCTCCATTCTCTTCAACAACGCCTTTAGCCGTGGCGAGCGGGGCATACCCATCAACGGACTTGTGTGGATGGGCAGTTATGAGGAGATGATGCAGCGCATAGAGGAGAAACTGAGTCAGGGTTACCGTTGCATCAAACTCAAGATTGGCGCTATCGACTTCGACAAGGAGCTCGATATGGTGCGCAGCATCCGTGAGCGATTCTCTTCGAAAGAACTTCAGATACGCCTTGATGCCAATGGCGGATTCAGCTACGATGAGGCCCTGTATAAGATGGAACTGCTCTCTCAGTATGCCGTCCATTCCATCGAGCAGCCTATCAAAGCCAAGCAGTGGGCTTTTATGGCCGACCTGTGTCGTGAGTCGCCACTGCCCATAGCCCTCGACGAGGAGCTCATCGGTGTCAACATGCCCGAGATGAAGCGCCACATCCTTAATATCATCAAACCTGCGCATATCGTGCTGAAACCCTCGTTGCATGGTGGCATGCACGGCTGCCGCGAGTGGATAAGCATAGCGCGCGAGATGGGTATAGGCTCATGGATAACCAGTGCGCTTGAGAGTAATATCGGACTCAATGCCATTGCTCAGTTTACCGCCGATGTCTATGGCGACAACATCACCATGGCGCAGGGGCTGGGCACAGGACAGCTGTTTACCGACAATATAGACATGCCGCTCGAGATACGCGACAACGCACTATGGATATCAAAGAATTCATAGACGAATGGAATAACGGCTCCGACCGCATGCTGGTGCACACCAGCGGCTCAACGGGCAAACCCAAACCCATGTGGGTGGAGAAGAAGCGCATGGCTCACTCTGCCCGCACCACATGCGCCTTTCTCGGTTTGAAGCGAGGCGATACGGCCTTGCTCTGTCTGTCGCTCAACTATATCGCTGGCAAGATGATGGCGGTGAGGGCGATAGAGTGGGGGCTCAACCTTGTTTGCGTGGAGCCGAGCGGGCATCCTCTGTCAACGTTTAACGTTGAACGATTAACGATTAACGAGGCATGCTCATCAGAAACGATTAACGTTGAACGATTAATGATTAACGAGGCGTGCTCATCAGAACCTCACCCAAGGGGGAGGCAGGAGGGGGCCCTAACCTTCGCCGCCATGACCCCCATGCAAGTTTACAACACCCTTCAGGTGACAGAGGAGCGTGAGCGGCTTATGCAGATAAAACACTTGATTATTGGCGGCGGAGCCATCGATGAGGCCTTAGAGGCAGAGCTGCGCCACTTTCCCAATGCCGTGTGGAGCACCTACGGCATGACCGAGACGCTCTCGCATATTGCACTGAGGAGGATAAATAGAGCCTCCCCCAGCCCCTCCGAAGGAGGGGAGATTGGAAGCCCGACAACTCTCTTTAGGAGTGAAGGAGTGAAGGAGTGTAGGAGTGTAGACAATAGTATTTTGAGGAGTTTAGGAGTGCAGGAGTGCAGGAGTGCAGACAATACCTTGGCAAGCAATCCCTCATCCCCCAACTCTCATCCCAATTCCCCCTCCTTAGGAGGGGTTAGGGGAGGTTTCAATCCCCCTCCTTGGGAGGGGTTAGGGGAGGTCTTTCCTTTCGGAGGGTACGGGGGAGGCTATTACACCCCCTTCCCCGACGTCAGCGTTTCGCTCAACGGCGAGGGCTGCTTGGTTATCGATGCCCCGGGCGTGTGTGCCCAACGGCTGGTCACCAACGACTGCGCAGAGCTTCATCCCGACGGCCGCCGCTTCCGCATCATCGGCAGGAAGGACAATGTCATCAATAGCGGAGGCATAAAGATTCATGCCGAGGAGGTGGAGCAGATGCTGCGCCCTCATCTTAGCATGCCATTTATAATAACAAAGGCCACCGACCCCAAGTTTGGCGAGGTGGTGGCGCTGGTCTATGAGGAGGACACGTCCTGTGGGCAGAGCATACAGAGCATCTGCCAATCCGTACTGCCCAAGTACTGGCAGCCCCGCCGCTATCTGCCCGTAGAGCAAATCCTGCTGACCGAAACGGGCAAACCGCGCAGGGACATTTCTCTTTATATATAGTTGTCAAGTTTTTAGTAAATAAAACAAAATATTGACAAGAAAATCAGTTTAATAAAGCATAAACTGACAAGTGATTTCAGGAACACAGATACTAAAATATCTTTCCTGCTACAAAACAAGTTGAATTGGTCTGCCAAATGATAGGTTTTGCATTGCGAAATGATAGTTTTTGGAGACCAATTCAACTTGTTTTGTTTTAAGCCAAAATTTTTGCTGCAGGAAGTATTGTGGTTTTTAATGCAGTTTCACACGCAAATATACTTCAAACCACTTAAAAGTGACGTTTCTAAAATTAACGTCACTCGTGTATTGTGTTTAATTACAGGGATTTACGTTAAAAATGACGTTTTCGCCAAAATTAGCACTCCCGATAAAAGTCCAGTGCCTCCAGTATCTCCTCCCTAGTAGCCGTTTGGTTGATTATGATGTCGCCAATGCCGCTCAGGAGAGTGAAGTTTATGGTGCTGCCAATGTTCTTCTTGTCGTGCGTCATCAGCTCAAGCAGTTCGGGATAGTCGTTGCAGGTAATCTCCAGTTTGCCGTAGTGCTCCTTGATAAAGGCAACGGTTTGGTGCATCACGTCGGTAGGAAAACCAGTCTTTATGGCGCTAAGGTAGAGTTCGCACACAATGCCATAGGCCACGGCGTAACCATGAAGCATTGGCGTGCGTCGCATGGCAAACGACTCGAAGGCATGACCGATGGTGTGGCCAAGGTTGAGAGCCTTGCGTATGCCGCGCTCGGTAGGGTCTTCGGTTACGATGCGCTGCTTAACGGCCACAGACTCTGCCACCATTCGCTGCAGCTCCTTGAGGTTGGGTTGCTCGATGTCAAACGTAATAAGCTCTGCCCACATCTTGCGCTCATTAATAAGTGCGTGCTTAAGCATCTCGGCATAGCCCGAAAGCATATTCTCCCTGTCCATGGTGTTTAGAAACTCGGTGTTGAGGATTACGCTCTGGGCATTGTTGAATACGCCAATCTCGTTTTTCAGTCCGCCGAAGTTTATGCCCGTCTTGCCGCCCACAGAGGCGTCTACCAGCGACAGAAGGGTGGTGGGCACATTGATAAACTGGATGCCGCGCTTGAATGTGGAAGCCGCAAAACCGCCCAGGTCGGTTATCATGCCTCCGCCTAAGTTTATCATCAGCGAGTGGCGAGTGGCTCCGTGGCGGCCAAGCTCCTGCCATACGTGGGCAACCGACTCGAGTGTTTTGTTGCTATCGGTGTCGCCGATGACAATCTTATGTGCTCCCTTCACGAAATCATAATCACGGATGAGCGGCAGGCAAAGCCTGTCGGTGGTTTGGTCTGCGAGAATAAATAACTTGTCGTGCTCGCATTCTGCTATCGCCTGAGCCATTGATGTGCGGAGGCAATGTGATATAATAACCTTTTGCTGTTCCATAAATTCCCTTGCAAAATTAATACTTTTAAGCGAAATGAAAATAATAAAGAGTGAAAAGTGGCAAGCATAGCCCGAAAATAATAAAAAACTTATTAATTTTGCAGACTGTATTAAACTTTCAGGATTTATTTTAGTCATAGTTTCAGGAAATAAAATATACAAGTCAATTAATTAAATGAAAAGATTTCTGTTAATGATTGCCATCACAATGGCAACACTTTCTGTTTGTGCCCAGCGAAAGATAACGGGCACGGTTGTTGATAAGGATACCAAGGAGGCCATGGTGATGACCACCGTAAGATTGCTTAAGAGCGACAGCTCTTTGGTAAAGGGAGTTGTAACATCTGAAACAGGAAACTTTTCCGTGTCTGCCCCGTCCAACGGCAATTATATCCTTAAAATCACAAGTGTGGGATATAAGGATAAATATCAGAATGTGACGGTGGATAGCCGCAAGGACATTGCCCTGGGCGCAATAGCCATCCAGTCGGACGCCATAATGCTCGAGGGAGCTACCGTTACTAAGAATCTTACTAAGGTAACAGTAAAGGAAGACACCTTTATATATAACGCGGGCGCATACCGCACACCAGAGGGCTCGGTGATTGAAGAGCTTGTTAAGCGATTGCCTGGCGCTCAGGTTGACGATAACGGAAAGATAACCATCAACGGCAAGGAGGTAAAGAAAATTCTTGTTGACGGCAAGGAGTTTATGACTGGCGACACAAAGACAGCCATGAAGAATCTGCCTACATCAATTATTGAGCGCGTAAAGGCTTACGACGAGAAGAGCGACCTGGCACGCGTGTCGGGCATTGACGACGGCAATGAGCAGACGGTGCTCGACTTCGGCATCAAGAGAGGCATGAACAAGGGCTTCTTGTCAAACTTCTACGGAGGAGTAGGTACTGAGGACCGCTATACAAGCCGCGCCTTCGTGGGCAGCTTCAACAGCGACCTGAAGGTGATGGGCATGGGCAATGCCAACAACGTAAACGACCGTGGCTTTGGCGGCGGACGCGGACGCTTTGGTGGTGGCGGCGCTGGCTTGCAGTCAAGCAAGATGGCTGGCGTTAACGTAAACTATGACACAAAGAAACTGAAACTCAGCGGTAGCATACGATGGAACCATAGTGATGGCGACACATACTCTCGCTCGGCATCTGAGAACTTTGTGAGCACCGTTGGGTCGTTCTCAAACAACACCAATCAAAACTATTCTCGCGGAAACAGCTGGAACGGACAGATGCGCTTGGAGTGGATGCCCGACACAATGACTAACATTATGTTCCGCCCATCAATAAGCTACTCAACAAACGACGGACGAGGAGGAAGTCAATCGGCATCGTTCAGCAAAGACCCTTATCTCTTTGTTACCGACCCACTGGCAGAGGACGCTATAGATATTCTTAAGGCAGAGGACTCGGTGCTCATAAACCGCCGCTCAAACCGCTCGCTCAGCTATAGCGAGAACAAGAATTTCGGAGGTATGCTTCAGTTTAATCGCCGATTTGGAAATCAAGGCCGCAACCTGACATTGCGCGCCGATGCCAACTACTCTGAGGGCGAGAGCAGAAGCTCATCATCTAACAACGTTACTTTGTTCCAGCTGCTTAACTCATTGGGAGAGGACTCTACATATCAGACCAACAGATATAACTTTACACCAACAAAGAACTGGAACTATAGCGCTCAGTTTACATATAGCGAGCCTATCATGCCTGCCACATTCCTCCAGTTTAGTTATCAGTTCAGATACCAGTTGTCTAAGAGCGACCGCTCAACATACGATTTCAGCAACCCGCCATACGACTTTAACTTCGGCACATGGGGACCTGAGTTCCGCAACTGGGATGATTATTTCTCATTCGTGACAGGCGACTACAACGATTATCGTGACAAGGAACTTAGCCGCTACTCTAAGTATGAGAACTATATTCATAATATCGAGCTGATGCTCCGTGTGATTCGCCCTGCATACAACTTCAACGTGGGTGTAAACGTTATTCCGCAGAAGAACGATTTCACATACCGCTATCAGAACATCGATACCGTTACCACTCGCAACATTACCAACGTTACACCAACAGCTAACTTCCGCTGGAAGATTTCTAAGGTGAGCCAGTTGCGACTGACATACCGAGGTAATACTGGTCATCCAAGCATGACCGACCTGCTGCCTATCACCGACAATAGCGACCCGCTGAACATCTCAACTGGTAACCCAGGCTTGAAGCCTTCGTTCTCTAACAACTTCAACATGAGATACAACAACTACTGGGAGCGCTATATGACCAGCTTGTATGCTTTCATTAACTTCAGCACCACTTCTAACAGCGTGGCACGAAAAGTGACATACAACCCTGAGACTGGCGGACGCCTTACTCGCCCAGAGAACATCAATGGCAACTGGAACATCAGTGGTAACTTCACCGTAAACACTGCTCTCGACACTCTGAGCACATTCAATGTGAACACATCTACCGACATCAGATATGCTAACAACGTGGGATATGTGAGTCTTAACCGCAATGCTGACTCACAGAAGAACTACACACGCGACCTGTCTATCTCCGAGCGCCTGGGCGGTAGCTACCGTAATGAATGGATTGAGTTTGAGGTGGCTGGTTCTGTTAGATACAACCATGCTGAGAATGAGTTGCAGCCAAACGCCAACCTCGACACATGGATGTACACCTACGGATTCAACACTCGCATTGACGCTCCTTGGGGCACACAGCTTGCTACCGACCTCAATATGAACAGCCGTCGCGGATTCAGCGACGAGTCGGTAAACACCAACGAGCTGATTTGGAACGTTCAGGTAAGTCAGAGCTTCTTAAAGAAGTCTCTCACCGTGAGTCTTCAGTTCCACGACCTCTTGCGCGAGTTGTCTAACTTCAGCCGCAACATCAGCGCAATGGGACGTACCGATACATGGAACAACTCTATCAATAGCTATGCCATGCTTACCGTTAACTATCGTCTGAATGTGTTCGGCGGACGCCAGGCACGTGAGGGCATGCAAGAGGGTGGTCCTGGCATGCGTGGCGGTGGCCGTGGAGGCATGCGTGGCGGCGGTGGCGGCGGTGGTGGCCGTGGCGGCTTCGGTGGCGGCGGCTTCGGTGGTCCACGATTCTAATAATTACTAATTTCTCCATATTGCAAAAAGGGTAAGACCAGTAGAATCTGTTCTTACCTTTTCTTTTGCTCTGATAAAAAAATAATCCCAAATCTAAACGACTTGAGATTATCTTTATTCTTTTTCTAGATATACTAGGCTTCTAGGCTTTTCTAGTCTTTCTAGGCCTTCTAGGCCTTCTAGGGTTTCTAGAGCATCTAGAGCTTCTAGAACTTCTAGGTCTTCTAGGCTCCTAGTACCCTTCCTTATTCCTCAGTAGCCTCTTCCTCATTCTCCTCGCTCACAAACTCAGTGATGCCAGCATTGATGAGGATATTATACCACTGGATGAGCTTTTTGATGTCGCTATTGTGAACACGGTCACGGTCGAAATCTGGCAACACCTTAGCGAAATACTCACGAAGCTTAGGGCCGCTTGCCTTCTTATAGTCGATGCTTGACACCTTGCCCTCCTCAAGCTCCTTGAGGTTGTTGAGCACCTGTCCCAGAGGCACGTCGTCTGTCTCTGTAAACATGGCAATGTCAGCCAGTGATGTTATCTTGTCTGTGCCGAATGCTGGTATGCGGCGGTGTGTCTCGTCGAGAGTCTCAACGATAAGACTGTTTGTTGCTCTTGAAACAAGTTTGTAAAGACCCGGTTTGCCCGAGATTGCTAAAATTGTCTGTAACATATTATTTCTGTTTTTATAGTTTATTTAATAATGTGTCTATCTGTTGTGAGATATTATGCTGTCCGTCGTTGATTATCTCATAGTCGGCACGCTTTATTACCTCATCTTGCTTCCATTGTTTTGCTATCCACTGGCGAGCCTTGTCGGCTGTTATGCCATCGCGCTTCATAATGCGTTCTATGCGCACGTCTTCAGGTGCGGTAACTACGATAACCTTGTCTACCAGGCGGTCGAATCCCGACTCATACATTATGGCACATTCCATCCATTCTAAGCCACTATTAATAAAGTCGTCTGCTACCGCTGGGTGTACTATGGCATCTATGGCACGGGCGTTTTCTTCGGATGCAAGCAGGAAGGTTGCCACAGCTGCCTTGTTTAGTTGTCCGTCTATATAGGCATTCTCGCCAATAAGGCTTGTTAATTGCCTTTGGATAGTTGAAGAGGAGCGCATGAGGCGTTTGGCTGCGCTGTCACAATCGTAAACGTTTATGCCGCGCTCTGACAATAGTTTGCACACAAAGCTCTTGCCGCTTCCAATGCCTCCTGTAATACCTATCTTCATTGCTGTGGTAAATAGGTTGCTTGGGTTGAGTCGGGGAGGGCAGTGTCCTCTTCTATGACGTAGTCAACCTCGTTTATGTTTAATGTTGCTCTCGATATGCCTTCAGGTACAGATATTAATTGCAGCCTGCACTTGTCGGTTTTGCTGCTGGCGATATCGTTGAAATCGGCTACTACCACAAAGTCTTTAGCCGATATGCTTTTAAATCTGTTAACACCTGTTACAAAACTTACGCTTACCTTTGACGGGAATGTGCGCAGAGTCTTGCCCTTTGGCAGGTTAATGCCCTTTATTGTAAGGTTGGTGAAGCTTTCTTCTGTTAGGATATCCGTGATAAACCTTATCTTGATAGCTTCTGGTATGGTTTTAACTCCTTTAGATTTTTGTAATCTCGCCTCAATAGTTAGTGAGTCGTGGAAATCAGTATAGTTTAACGGTACGGTATAGGCGATAGACAAACTGTCTAATTTCTCCTTTGGCGCAAATATGTCTACGCTATCAGGGTAATATTCTACATTAGATATGAAATACGGACTTTCAGGAGTAATCTGTCCGCTCCATCTCACTGGCACTCGTTTTGATATACCATTGTTGTAGAAATACTCAACCATGTTGGTTTTCATCTCAGTGATGCTTGTAGATGCAGGCAGTTGCTTGCTAATAAGCTGTTGCAGTTCTGTTGATGTAACCATTCCATAGCCGTTGCTGCGCTCGTAGTCCTTGAAACTAAGGTCTATTGTTTTTAGCCCATCGCCATACTCATAACTTAGAAGAATAAGTCCCCTGTCGCGCAATATCACGCTGATGGTGTCTTGCTCATCTGATGTGAGGACCACATTCTTTGGTATGTTAACAATGCGCGTTGGGATTCTAACCTCCTTGTCGTATGTCTCGTTGAGAGTCATCAGCAGCCAGAATATTCCAGCCAAGGTAAAGAAAAACAAAAAAATCAGAAATTCCCTGTTCACAGAACTGAACAAGAAATTCCTGACTCTTTCGGATATGTGCCTAATGTCAATCACCCGTTAATGCTTAATCTTATTTCTGCACTGGTGTGCTTGCCATGTCTTTGAATACATAGCTTTTATCAACACGGATAACTACACCCTTGGCAATCTCAACATCAACGATGCCTGCAGCCAGGTCAATCTTCTTAACGGTGCCGTAAATGCCACCACCAGTAACAACAGGTGTGCCTTCTGCCAAAGCGTTTTGGAACTTCTGAATCTCCTTCTGGCGCTTCTGCTGTGGGCGAATCATAAAAAACCACATGATGGCGAAAAGAACCACCATCATAATAATCATGCTAGTCATGCTACCGCCCTGCTGTGCGGCTTGTGCTGATAAGAATAATGTTGTTGTCATTTTTCTGTATTTATATTAAATGTTTTAATTGTTAAATCTGTTCTGTCTGTCTTCAATGTGCTTCATAAGTCTGCCTGTCCTGATAAGATGGCGGGCAATACCGTCGAGCATGCCATTGATGTAGCCACCGCTTTTTGGTGTGCTATAAAGCTTTGCAATATCCACATACTCGTTAATTGTTACATTGACTGGTATTGTTGGGAATGTCATCATCTCTGCTATGGCAATCTGCATTATCACAATGTCCATATAAGCCAGTCGTCCGAAATCCCAATTATGCGATGCCTCGCTCATAAAGTGCTGATACTCGTTGGCATTGAGTATTGAAGAACGGAACAAGCGGCGCGCAAAGTCCTTGTCTTCCTCGCTTGTGTACTCTGGAAGCAAATCCTGTTTTGCTGCGTTCTTTTCTTCAAAGCGCTTGATGGTCTTGAGAACGAAGGTGTCTACAATTTCCTTGTCGTCGTTCCAGTAGAGGCTCATCTCTTCGAATATAGCATCAAGGTCGCTGTTGTTCTCAATGAGTGTACGGTAAATCTTTCTCCATAGCTCACGGTCGGCATCATACGAGTCGGTGTCGCTTGCCATATAATCTATGTAGATTTCGCTTTCTGTGATTTGTGTATATAATTTTTTTAAATACTCAGGTTCGTCTGCCCATGTCTTCTTCTGTGTGCTCATAAACTCGTTGAGCATAATGTTGTCGTTCAACTGAAGAGCAAAGCGGTTATAGGCAAATTTTTGTGATGGTTCTTTCGAACCCTCTCTTCTTGCCTTCGATTGTGCCACCTCAAGGTGTCTTTGTGCCTCTTTTGTTACGGCAGGGATGAGCGCCAGCAGGTGATTATACAAATCATATGCTTTTGAAAGGCTAAAAAATAACTCTTTTTCGGCAGTATCAATGTTCTTGCTGCCATTCTGATAGTAAGCGTAGGTTAACTGAACAATTTTGTTCCTAATCAAATCTCGGTTTATCATAATATAAAATTTGTCGATTCTCTAATCATTATTGCATTAAGGAGACTGTAAAATCATTATGAGTGCAAAATTAGACAAAAATCCTATAAGGTGCAAGAAAAAACATAAATTATTGAGTTTTTTTTGGTAATCCTTGCGTATTTAAATAAAAACGAGTACCTTTGCACCGCTTTTTCAAGCACATCGATAAATTCGTGTGATGGTGAATTAGGCAAAGATTAAAAAAACAACTTAATTTAGAGTAACACATTTAATTATTATGAAAGAAATTAGCGTATCAGGTAAGAAGCGTACCGAGACAGGCAAGAAGGCCTCAAAGCTTCTTCGTAAGGAAGGTTTAATTCCATGTAACCTCTATGGTGAGGCAAAGGGTGAGAACGGTTTGCCAGAGGCATTCGCTTTCGTTGCTCCATTCAATGAGCTCCGTAAGGCTGTTTACACTCCACACATCTATGTTGTAAACCTTAACATTGACGGTGTTGAGCGTAAGGCTGTTCTTAAGGAACTTCAGTTCCACCCAACAACAGATGCTCTGCTTCATGTTGATTTTTATGAGCTTAACGAGACAAAGCCTCTTACAATTGGTATTCCAGTAAGACTTAATGGTTTGGCTCAGGGTGTGCGTGATGGTGGTCGTATCAACCTCTCTATCCGCAAGATTAACGTTAGAGCTCCATACAAGAATATTCCTGAAGTTCTCGATATTGATGTTACAAACTTGCAGCTCGGTAAGAGCATTAAGGTTGCTGAGTTGAGCTTCGAAGGCCTCGAGATAGCTACTCCAGCTGAGGTTGTTGTTTGCTCAGTTAAGGCTACACGTGCTTCTCGTTCTGCTGCTGCACAGGCTGGTAAGTAATTAAGGAATGGACAAATACTTAATTGTGGGACTCGGCAATGTCGGTGATGAATACGACAAGACGAGGCACAATGCAGGATTTATGGTATTGGACGCTTTTGCTAAGGCGTCCAATATTGTTTTTGAGGATAAGCGTTATGGTTTTGTTGCTCAGACAACCCTGAAGGGGCGTAAACTGATATTGCTTAAGCCAAGCACGTTTATGAACCTCAGTGGCAATGCTGTGCGCTATTGGATGGGAAAGGAGAATATTGACGTGAACCGCATGCTTGTCGTTGTTGATGATCTTGCGTTGCCTCTCGGTCAGCTTCGTCTTAAACCATCAGGCAGTAATGCTGGTCATAACGGATTGGGTAATATCCAGTCGGTGTTGGGAACAGAGCAATATTGCCGTTTGCGCGTTGGCATTGGCAATGATTTCCCTCGTGGCATGCAAGTGCAGTGGGTATTGGGCAAGTTTGACGAAGACGACATGAAGGTGCTCGAACCAAAGATTGAGACTGCATGCGAAATAATAAAGAGCTTTGTTCTGGCAGGCGTTAATCTTACGATGAATGCATATAACAAAAAGAAATAATGGCAGCAGAGGCAAGAATTGACAAATGGCTGTGGGCAGCACGAATATTCAAAACCCGTTCTATTGCAGCTGATGCATGCAAGAATGGAAGAGTAACTAAGAATGGTGTTAACATAAAACCATCTCACATCGTTAAGGTAGGTGAAACCATTAGCGTGCGCAAGTCGCCTATAACCTATTCTTTTAAGATACTCGATGCTATTGAACAACGTGTTGGCGCTAAGCTTATACCTGGTGTTTATGAGAATGTAACACCAAAAGAACAGTATGAACTGCTGGAGATGAGCCGAATAAGTGGTTTTGTTGACAGAGCACGAGGCACTGGACGCCCAACAAAAAAAGAACGTCGTTCGCTCGATGCCTTTATTGGTCCGTCGCTCGAAGGTTTTGATGATTGGAATGATTGGGACGAGGAGTAACATCTGTTGTTTAAGTTGTAAAAAGATGGCTAATCTGTTTGTCAACCTAAATACTCATCAACTCATCAACTCAATAACTTACCAACTAAATAACTCATCAACTAAATAATAAAACATTAAAACATATGAAAGGATTAAAGAAAATATTATTGGCTGTAGCCACATTGCCATTTATGGCATCTTGTTTGGAGTCACCAGACAGTTTTTCGCAATCTGGTTTTACCAATATTAGTTGCGATTTTGGATTTGCTAATACAACTAAGGGCTATGCCGGATTGTATAGTCTTGGAGGCAAATGGCAGATAAGTCAGAACTCAGGCGGCGACTGGTGTAAACTGGATCGTATGAGTGGTTCTGCTCAGATGTTCTACCAGATAGGTATCACTTTTGAACCAAACACAACAGACACCTTGCGTGCTGTCCGCTATGTGGCACGCGACATGGAGGATGATGGTATGGCATCATTTATTGTCTATCAGTTTGCTACCCGTGGCGATGGCAGCCTTGGCAGTTCACCGCTGGTTAAGTCAATCAAAGGCACAGATGGCAGTGAGATAACAATTGCTTATGATGACATCGCTCGTCCTACAGATCTTGTTATAGAAAAGAACTCAAATAAACTTCATGATATCAAAATAAGTTATCACTCAGGCGATTCTACCATAGCCATAAACAATGGCCGTGGCTATTTAACATCTAAATATCATATTGGATATATGCCTAAAGGTGATATGACATCAAATAGAGACACTCTTACTGCATCTTTTAAAGATATATATGGTAATAGCGTATATTATCTGATGGAGAAACAAGCTATGGGCAAAACAAATGCTATGTCAATACTCTATAATGAGCCATCAGGCAAATTTGCTTATCCATACTATGACTCTGAACATAAGGCAGATAGTATAAAGTATGTTGTTCTGGATGGAGCAGGCAAAACAACATTCAGTGAGAGTCTTGGCTTGAAATATAGTGATAATAGCAACCGTCGTCAGTCAGTAGACGTAAACCAGCTGATTCTGGGTGTTGAGCATTGTAGCCCATATGCGTTGTTGAGCATTTATCGCACCACTCGCATAAGCAAGATTATATCAGAGGCAAATACTGCTTCAGGCAATTACAATGTTACAACAACGCTTAATGAGGATAAGAGTGTGGCTACAATGACTGTTGCTTCTTATAAGCAGACAGAACCAATCACTTATACCTTTGAGTATTATCAGTAAGAGATGACAAACGTTGCGATATTTGTTTCTGGTAACGGTACTAATTGTGAGAATATTATCCAATATTTCAAGGATAGTAAGGATGTGCGCATAAGTCTTGTTATAAGCAACAAGTCAGAAGCTTATGCCTTAATCCGCGCAGCAAATAATGGGATTCCTACAGCTGTTGTATCTAAGCAGGAACTAAATGACGAAGCTTTTACAATGGCATTAATGCAGAAATATTCTGTTGATTTCATTGTACTTGCCGGATTCCTGATGATGATACCTTCATTTCTCATAACTCATTACGACCGGCGCATTATCAATATCCATCCAGCTCTTCTTCCAAAGTATGGTGGTAAGGGTATGTATGGTCGTCATATCCATGAAGCTGTACGCCTTAATAATGAGACAGAGACAGGTATCACCATCCATTATGTAAGCAACGTATGCGACTCTGGCGAGATAATATTCCAGGCAAAGACTCCTGTGTTGGTTACAGATACCCCTGATGATATTGCAACGAATATCCATAAGCTGGAACAACAGCATTTCCCAAAGGTAATAGAGCAAATAATAAAGGAATTATGATTTTGCAGATTTGTTTGATAATAATAGGTGCCGCATTTGTAATTCTGGGAGCAGACAAGCTGACAGAGGGAGCAGCCGCACTTGCCCGCAAAATGAAAATGTCTGAAATGATAATCGGACTCACCATTGTGGCGGCAGGCACATCTGCGCCTGAACTCTTTTCCAGTCTTGTTTCGGCCTTGAAAGATAAACCCGATATGGCTGTTGGCAACGTTCTTGGCAGTAACATCTTCAACACGATGCTCATCGTGGGTTGTGCCGCCATGGTTGCGCCAATGACCATCACCAAGAGCACTGTAAGAAAAGATATTCCTTTTGCGGTATTTGCATCAATGTTGCTCATGGCATTATGCGCCGATGGATTTGACGCTATTGAACTGAAAGGAAAGATGATAAGCCGTATAGATGGCATATTGCTGCTTATCGGTTTTATAGTGTTCATGGCATATACCCTGCGTGGAGCAAAAGGAACTGATGCTCCAGAGGCATCAACAGCTTCGGCTGATATGAAGGTATGGAAGAGTGTGCTGTTCGTAGTACTTGGACTTGCTGGACTTGTGATTGGCAGTAACCTTTTCGTCGACTCAGCCTCTAGTGTGGCTTCATCACTTGGAGTTAGCGACGGTGTTATTGGCCTAACCATTGTTGCCGGCGGAACATCTCTGCCTGAGCTTGCTACAAGTGTTGTGGCAGCACGTAAAGGTCAGTCAGCAATGGCCATAGGCAACGTTATTGGCAGCAATGTGTTCAACATCCTCTTCATTCTCAGTTTGACTGCTATTATCAGCCCAATGGAAATCAATGGCATTACCCTTGTCGACATTTCTATGCTCCTTGGCAGCATACTGCTCTTGTGGATGTTTTCTTTTACCAAATATACAGTTGCACGTTGGGAGGGTGCATTGCTCTCACTTGGCTTCTTTGCCTATTTGGCATGGCTGCTGTATAATGTTTAGGAATTTCCGAAAATTATAAAACATATAATCAGGGATGCGACATAGTGTTACATCCCTGATTTCTTTTTGTCAAGCGGTTAAATCCTCTTGCCTGAGTATAGCAACCCTCTCATTATTGAGAGAGGCTGGGGTGAGGTTAAGATTTAGGAGAGAGGTGGAGCCTCTCCTTACGGCAAGGGGAGGACGGGAGAGGTTGCGAAAAACTTATAAAGGACTGTTTAGTACAATCCCCAAAGTGGTGCAGTTACGAGTGCTAAACGGTGCAGTTACGAGTGCTAATTGGCCCATTTAGGTATCGTAAACGCCGTTTTAGAACCCTGAAACGGCATTTTATAACTCTGAAGTGCCATTTGTACCAGCAAATGAGTGAATAATTATTAAATATCCGCGTTTTATGACGGAATAAGAAAATAATGTGTATTTTTGCATAAAAGATGCACTGACGCTTAGGTGTGTCACAACAAATGATTAACACGATACTAATAAAAGAATACCTATGAAAAAGAAAATCCAGTTTAGTCTTGTCTACCGCGACATGTGGCAGTCATCTGGCAAGTATCAACCATTAAAAGAACAGTTGGAGCGCATAGCACCAGTTATTATTGATATGGGCTGTTTTGCCCGAGTTGAAACCAATGGTGGTGCCTTTGAACAGGTGAACCTGATGGCAGGCGAAAATCCTAACGATGCCGTGCGGGCTTTCTGCAAACCATTCAACGAAGTAGGCATAAAGACTCACATGCTCGACCGTGGTCTTAATGCTCTGAGAATGTATCCTGTGCCAGCCGATGTGCGCAAGCTGATGTATAAGGTTAAACACGCGCAAGGTGTTGACATTCCACGAATATTCTGCGGCTTAAACGACGTACGCAACATAATCCCGAGTATTAAATGGGCTGCTGAGGCAGGCATGACACCACAGGCATCGCTGTGTATCACCAATTCGCCTGTACATACCGTAGAATATTATTCAGCTATTGCCGACCAACTGATAGAAGCCGGAGCACCAGAAATCTGTCTGAAAGACATGGCTGGTATAGGTCAGCCGGCCATGCTCGGCGCACTGACACGTTCAATCAAAGAGAAGCATCCCGACGTAATCATACAGTATCACGGACATAGCGGCCCAGGACTATCTATGGCATCAATACTTGAGGTTTGCAACAATGGCGCCGACATCATAGATACCGCCATAGAACCGATGAGCTGGGGTAAGGTGCATCCAGACATCATCTCTGTTCAGAGCATGCTTAAGAACGAAGGTTTTGATGTGCCAGAAATCAATATGGCAGCATATATGAAAGCCCGTTCCATGACTCAGGAGTTTATAGACGAGTGGCTCGGCGTATTTATGGACCCAACAAACAAACACATGTCATCGCTGCTGTTGGGATGCGGTTTGCCTGGTGGTATGATGGGGTCAATGATGTCAGACCTTGGCGGAATGATGGGTGTTATAAATGGAATACTCAGAGGCAAGGGCGAACCAGAAATGTCGGTCGATGACATGTTGGTAAAACTATTCGACGAAGTGGCATACGTTTGGCCGCGTGTTGGTTATCCGCCACTGGTCACACCATTCTCGCAGTATGTTAAGAACATTGCTCTTATGAATCTGCTTACCATTGCACAGGGCAAGGGACGTTTTGTGATGATGGACGATGCCATGTGGGGCATGATTCTTGGCAAGAGTGGAAAGGTGCCAGGCAATATAGACCCAATATTCCATGAATTGGCAGAGAAGCAAGGACGTAAGTTTACCGACGAAGATCCGCGCTCGCTTGTGCCAGATGCCCTCGACACCTTCCGCAAGGAGATGGCTGACAACGGTTGGGACTGCGGTCAGGACGACGAAGAACTTTTTGAACTGGCAATGCACCCAGAACAGTATAGAGTGTATAAGAGTGGTCAGGCTAAGAAAACTTTCCTTGCCGACCTGCAGAAGGCACGCGACAAGAAACTGGGCAACAATCTTACGCCTGAACAGATAGCAGAACTGAAACATGCCAAGGCAGATGCAGTGAAAGCTCCTTATGCAGGCCAACTCTACTGGAGCTTTGCTGGAGAGGGAGTCATGGCACCATGTATTGAACCGTTTATTGGTCAGAAATACAAGGAAGATGACACCTTCTGCTACCTGCAAACACGCTGGGGCGAGATTGTGCCAATACAGGCTGGCTTAGGAGGCAAATTGGTTGACATTTCTGTTAAACCAGGTGCTCAGGTACGTCAAGGTCAGACTTTGGCTTGGATAGAGAGGTAGGACCTCCCCCTGCCCCTCCTAGGGAGGGGAGAGGTGGATGAGTGATGAGAGTTTGGGGATGATGGATTGTTACCAAAGCATACGTCTTCACTCCTACACTCCCAATATAGAATTGAAAAATTTAAGTAGATTGTAGGGGCCCGTTGATTTGATTGGTTTTCGGGCGGATACGCAGATCCGCAGATCCGCTGATCTGCCCCTACAACAGCCTAGAAAGCCCTAGGAAAGCCTAGAAAGCCTAGGAAGCTCATAAATTGATACTAAAAATTGTCAACTCATCAACTTTTCAACTTTTTAAAATGAATATTATTGACAAATACTACCCAGAGGATAATGAATTAAAACGTATCCTCTTGATACATAGCAGGATGGTGGCCGACAGGGCTTTGCTAATAGCCCGTCGCCATCCTGAACTGCAACTGGATGAGGCTTTTCTGGAACAAGCGGCAATGCTTCACGACATAGGCATATTCAAGACCGATGCACCTGGAATACAGTGCTTCGGCACAGAACCTTACATTCTGCATGGTAGGATAGGGGCGGAACTTTTGCGCCAAGAAGGATTGCCAGAGTTTGCACGAGTATGCGAGCGCCATACCGGCACTGGCATTACTGCACAGCAGATTATTGAGCGCAATCTGCCGTTGCCTGTTCAGGATTTCCTTCCAGAGACCATGGAGGAGCAGGTTATTTGCTATGCTGATAAGTTCTACTCCAAATCACATTTGGAAAGAGAACGCACGGTGGAACAGACTGCAAAAAGTCTTGAGAAATTTGGTCATGATAGTGTCGCGCGCTTCATGAAATGGGCCGAAATGTTTGAATAATATATAGTTTTTAACTATAAATTCCCTAAAGCTGTGCATTATTCGGCATTTTATGAGTAATTTTGCATCCGTGAAAATTAAGACATCGATATTTTTAATGCTTTTCGCTTTCATGTTTATGATTGCGGGAGCTTCTCCTATACTCTCTTTTGATAAAGAAAAGGGAGCCTCTATCGTCGATTCCATCTCACAACCAGATACCCTTAAAAACATTCAGTCTCAGGGCCTCACACCATTACAGGTTGACACCACCAAGATGGATTCGCTTCAGCTTGCCATTTACAAGTATAATAAAGCCATTGACGATTCTTTGGCATTCGACAGCATCAACCGCCAGCGCAAGAATGGTATTGATGCGCCTGTTAAGTATCAGGCTGCAGACTCGCTTGTTTACGAGGCAGCATCGGGCAGGGCATACCTTTATGGTCAGTCACATGTGGAATATCAGGACATGGACCTTCAGAGCGACCGCATATTCATGGTGATGGATAGCAGTCTTGTGCATGCCACCGGTACACGCGACTCAACAGGACAGATGTTTGGTTTGCCTGTATTCAAGATGGGCAGCGACACCTACGAGACAGACACAATGCAGTTTAACTTCAAAACCAAGAAGGGACTGATACAGGATGTTTACACACAACAGCAGGACGGATATCTTACCAGTGAACTGTCAAAGCGCAATGAAAAGGGCGAACTGTTCCTGCAGCACGGACGCTATACCACATGCGACCAGGCTAATCCAGATTTCTATATAGCCCTGTCAAGAGCAAAGGTACGCCCTGGCAAGGATGTGGTGTTCGGCCCGGCATATCTTGTTGTTGCCGACGTGCCGCTGCCATTCGCCATCCCATACGGATTCTTCCCATTCACTAAAAGCTATTCAAGCGGTTTCATTATGCCTACATACGGCGATGAGACAGAGCGTGGCTTCTATCTGCGTGATGGAGGATATTATTTTGCTATCAGCGACAAGATGGATCTTAAAATCCTTGGTGAGATTTATACAAAAGGTTCATGGGGTTTGTCTGCCGCAACCAACTACCGTAAAAGGTATAAGTTCAGCGGAAGTTTTTATGCAAGCTACCAAAACACCATAAACGGTGAGAAGAATATGCCTGACTATGCCAAGCAGACGAGCTTCAAGATTCAGTGGAGCCACCGTCAGGACCCAAAGGCTAATCCATACCGCACACTCTCGGCAAGTGTTAACTTTGCCACAAGCAGCTATGAGCGCAATAATCTTACCAGTATGTATAACCCGCAAAGTTATACGCAGAGTACTCGTACATCATCTGTGAGCATGACCAATACCTTCTCAAGTATTGGCATGACGTTGTCCACCACGATGAACCTTAATCAGAACATGCGCGACTCCACCATAGCGCTAACGTTGCCCGATTTGAACATCTCCATTAGCCGCTTCTATCCGTTTAAGCGAAAGAAGATGGCAGGCAAAGAACGTTGGTATGAGAAGATATCATTAAGCTATACCGGTCATCTTAGTAATTCTATCTCAACAAAAGAGGATAAGCTGATGCACTCAAAGCTAACCCGCGATTGGCGCAACGGTATGCAGCACAACATACCAATCAGTGGTAACTTCACGTTGTTCAACTATCTCAATATTAATCCATCGTTCAATTTCACCGACCGCATGTACACCAATAAGGTTATGCGCTCATGGGATGATACAGCACAGAGGGAGGTAACAGATACCATCGACGGTTTCTACAATATCTACAACTGGAGCATGAACGTAAGCGCATCTACCAAACTCTATGGTATGTATGTGCCATCAAGAAAACTCTTCGGCGATAAGATTGTTGCCGTGCGCCACGTCTTTACCCCACAGATAAGTTTTAGCTATGCCCCTGACTTCAGTTCAAGTCGCTATGGTTATTACGAGACTTACCAGAAGACCGATAAAGATGGCAATGTAAGCATGGTTGAGTATTCGCCATATAGCAACGGACTCTTTGGAGTTCCTGGCCGAGGCAAGACTGGAAGCATCTCTATGGATATATCCAATAATGTTGAGATGAAACTTCGCACTGACAATGATTCCACAGGATATAAGAAGATAAGCATTATCGATGAGCTTGGTGCCAGCATGTCTTATAATATGGCATCAGACATACGCCCTTGGAGTGACCTTAGCACTCGTTTGCGCCTTAAATTGTCTAAGAACTACACATTCAACATGAATGCAGTCTTTGCAACTTACGCTTATGAGTTAGATGAGAAAGGCAATCCACGCTTAAGCAACAAGACCACACTCTACAGTCAGGGTAAGTTCGGACGTTTCCAAGGTATGTCTCAAAATCTCTCATACACTCTCGACAATAACAAGGTAATGAATTTCATCAAGTGGCTCAAAGGCGAGAAGGTGAAAGGCGATGACAAGAAGAAAGACGACGATGATGAGTATGATGAGGAAGATGATTTCGACCGTGAGACCAACCGTGATGATGACCTTCAGAAAGGTCAGAATGGTGCCCGCAAGGAAAATGCTGGCAAGGCAGAAACCGATGAGGATGGATATATGAAGTTTGAACTCCCATGGTCGCTCAGCTTTGGATATGGTATTACCATGCGTGAGAATACTGGTGGTAAGTTCGATTACGATAAGATGCGTTATCCTTACTCATTCACTCAGTCGCTCAACTTCAGTGGCAACGTGCGCATCAGTGATGGATGGAACATCAGTTTCTCATCTGGTTACGATTTCGATAACAAGAAGATATCTATGACCACTGCATCATTAAGTCGTGACCTTCACTGTTTTAGTATGTCATGTTCAGTGGTGCTGTCGCCATATACAAGTTATAACTTCTCATTCCGCTGCAACGCCGCCACGCTTACAGATGCTCTGAAATACGACAAGCGCAGTAGCTATAGCAATGCGGTGCAGTGGTATTGATTTAGTTGACGAGTAAACAAGTTGACAAGAAGTTCCTTGAGTGAAACGAAAAAACAAGTTAAATGATACTGATGCTGGCAACTTGTTAACTTTAACAACCAACTCTTCAACTCACAAACTCATCAACACATCAATCAACTTGTCAACTCGTCAGCTTATCAAACAACTCGTCAACTTGTCAACTCGTCAGCTTATCAAACAACTCGTCAACTTGTTAACTTGTCAACTCGTCAACTTAAAAATATATGTCAGAAATTCCCTATTTAGTAAAAGACCTTGCGCTTATTCTAGTTGTTGCAGGCATTGTCACGCTTATCTTCAAAAAACTCAAGCAGCCATTAGTTCTTGGCTATATCGTTGCTGGTTTCTTGGTTAGTTCGCAGGTTCCATTTCTGGCTTCTGTGGTCGATAAGGCTGATGTTAAAACATGGGCAGACATTGGTGTCATGTTCCTCCTGTTCTCATTGGGATTGGATTTCTCTTTCAAGAAGATTATCAAGATGGGTATAGCGCCCGTTATTGCCGCTATCACTATAATCTTCTGCATGATGATGGCTGGAATATCTGTTGGCAAACTGTTTGGCTGGGGACAAATGGATTGTATCTTCCTGGCCGGAATGCTTGCCATGAGCTCCACCACCATTATTTACAAGGCTTTCGACGATATGGGACTGCGCCAGCAGAACTTCGCCAGCATGGTGATGAGTGTGCTGATACTCGAAGATGTGCTTGCCATTGTCATGATGGTTATGCTGTCGGCTGTGGCGAGCGGTGCTAATCTTGATGGCGAGCAGATGTTTGGCAGCGTCTTGCGCATAGCATTCTTCCTTATACTGTGGTTTGTAGTCGGCATATTCCTTATTCCGCTTTTGCTGCGCAAGACTCGTAAACTTATGAACGAAGAGACTTTGCTCATCGTCGCTCTTGGATTGTGCTGCCTTATGGCTGTCATCTCAACACAAGTGGGTTTTAGTAGCGCCTTTGGTGCCTTCGTTATGGGTAGTATTTTGGCAGAAACCGTAGAGTCAGAGAAAATAATCCATGTCACAGAACCCGTGAAGAATCTTTTTGGAGCTATCTTCTTCGTGTCAGTAGGTATGCTTGTTGAACCACAGGTGCTTGTCGACTATGCTCTTCCTATCATCGTCCTTGTGTTCACCATTCTTATTGGTCAGGCAGTGTTTGGCTCGTTTGGCTATCTCATCAGCGGCCAGTCGCTCAAGTCGGCCATGAAGTGTGGTTTCTCAATGGCACAGATAGGTGAGTTTGCTTTTATCATTGCCTCATTAGGACTGTCACTTGGCGTTATCAGCGAATTCCTTTATCCTGTGGTTGTAGCAGTGTCAGTGATAACAACCTTCTTGACACCTTACATGATTCGCTTTGCAGACCCAGCCTATTCGTTTATGGAGCGCAGGCTTCCAGGCAACATTATTCTCATGCTCAACAAGATTACGCTTAGTCGCAACTCTGATGGCACTTCAGATAATAAATGGAAACCTTTGCTCACACAGATGGCGGTCAATACCGTAATCTATTCTATACTCTCTGTGGCAGTGATATTCCTTATGCTGCAGTTCTGTCGCCCGTTCCTTCTTACTCAGTTTGTAGAACATCAGTGGATAGCCAATCTCGCTTGTGGACTAATCACACTTCTTCTCATTGCGCCATTCCTTCGTGCCATTGTCATGAAGAAAAATCGCAGTGAAGAATTCAAGGCTTTATGGGCGGCTAATCGTGTTAACCACCTGTGGCTGATATTTACAATAGCAGTGCGAATGCTCATTGCCTGTGCCTTTGTTTTCTATATCTGTTATTCACTATTCCATTCTGGCAGTGCACTTCTCATCACGATTGCCGTGGTCGTAGTAGCGCTTATAATAGCTTCGAGAGGCATAAAGAAAAGCAGTATCCGACTGGAGCGTTTGTTCCTCAATAACCTCCGTTCACGCGACATAGAGGCATTGGTCAGCGGCAAGCGTCGTCCGCTCTACGAAGG
>X430_Giraffe__coassemble_21_pt1 | contig 32689 bp, 18 predicted proteins | sample X430_Giraffe__metabat2_high_PE_008 | metagenome-assembled genome bin X430_Giraffe
TTGAAAATGATATTTTTGCAAAAAATAAATATCATGAACACTGACATTAAAAAGATTTACGACATAGTAAAAGGATACTTTAATGCTATGCCAGACAAAGAAAATGAAAGCGACACGATAAAAGAAATAAGTAGGAACGTTGTCTTTCATGGTGCAAATCTCTGGGTTCTTGTATTTGCTATTTTCATTGCGTCGTTAGGACTAAACGTAAACTCAACAGCAGTTATTATCGGTGCCATGCTTATATCGCCGCTTATGGGACCAATCATTGGCATGGGTTTGGCCATTGGCATCAACGATTTTGAACTGCTGAAACGCTCTGCCAAGAATTATCTTGTCGCAACAATAATAAGTATCATAACAGCTGCAGTATATTTTCTGCTTACACCACTTGATGAGGCACAGTCAGAGTTGCTGGCACGCACCTCGCCAACCCTTTATGATGTGCTTATTGCCTTATTTGGAGGAGCAGCAGGCATACTCGCAATATCAACCAAAGGAAAAGGCAATGTTATTCCAGGAGTAGCCATTGCCACAGCCCTCATGCCACCATTGTGTACTGCCGGTTATGGCATAGCCATTGGCAACATTTACTACTTTATGGGAGCTTTCTACCTGTTCTTCATAAATACAGTCTTTATATGTATGTCAACATATATTGGTGTAAAGATGCTGAAGTTCACAGCCAATAGCATTACAGAAAACCCCAATCATCAGAGAGTAAGAAAATACATAATAGCCATTGTTGTCTTAACTATGGTTCCAGCTACATTCATGACCGTGAATATAGTTAAAGAAAGCATGCTGAAATCAAACATCAACCATTTTATAAAGAATGAGTTGATATTCAGCGGCACTCAAATAATATCCAACAATATAGATACTAAAAATAAAAAGCTCACTATTACTGCCGTAGGACAGGAGATTGGAAGCAAGGAGATAGAATATGTTACAGCCAAACTGCCAAACTACAATTTGGAAGACTATAAATTATCAATCATCCAAGGAGGACTGAACGATAGCATCATAATAAGCAGATTGCAAAACGAGACAACTGCTAAGACCAACACGCAGCAGCTATTGGCGCAGGCAGGACAGATAAAAACATTAGAGCTTCAGCTGAACAACTACACCAAATACGAGAAAATGAGCAATGAGCTGAGAAAAGAAATAAGCATTTTGTTTCCTAACATAAGCACAATAGCATTAGCTCCAGCTACAGAAATAAAAATAGACACTACTATAACCACAAACTATATAACGGCAATAGTTGAGCACAAGAAAGAGGAAACCATAAGCAGCAGTGAGCACAGAATGCTGGAAGAGTGGATTAAAACCAGAACTAAAGCAGACAGCCTACGACTGATTATTGCTGGTGACAGTGAAAATAGGCAATAAATATCTAAATATTACTCTTGCTGCCCATTCTTTTAATACTTTTGTAAGCAAATAAAAACCACAAGCGCTCCATATAACAATGGGGCGCTTGCAGTTTTTATATCAGTTCTGTATACTGTGATATGTTAGTTGCGTTATCGTGATATTTGTGCTAAGAACTCCTCAGCCCTTTGTAAGTCCTCTGGAGTGTCTATGCCCACAGTCTCAACATCAGTCAGTCCCACCTTTATGCGATAGCCGTTCTGAAGCCAGCGCAACTGTTCCAGACTCTCTGCTATCTCAAGTGAGCTTTGTGGCAGTTGGGTAATCTCTGCCAGCACCTCACGGCGATAGGCATATAAGCCAATGTGCTTTACAAATGGGTATGCCTCTGCCCACTCCTCTGTTTGCTTTCCTCTGATAAATGGTATCACGCTGCGGCTGAAGTACATGGCATAGCCACGATTGTCGATTACTATCTTTGGTGAGTTGCTGTTGGCTATAGCCTCGATATTATTGCCAAATGGCTTTCCCAAAGTTGCAATTTGCGTGATTTCATCGTCAAAACAGCGGCAAACGGTCTCTATCTGCGAGCGTTGTATGAAGGGTTCGTCGCCTTGAATATTTACCACTACATCATATCCGTCGCCAATCTTTGTCACAGCCTCCTGTATTCTGTCGGTGCCGCTCTTGTGCTCTGTTGATGTCATTACCACGTTGCCGCCAAAAGCCTTTACAGCATCAAAGATACGTTCATCGTCGGTAGCCACACAAGTCTCGTCAAGCACTCCCGCCACCTGTTCATATACCCTCTCAATCATGCTCTTTCCGCCCAGCATCACCAGCGGTTTGCCTGGGAAACGCGTTGAGGCGTATCGGGCGGGTATCACTCCAATGTATTTCATAATAGTATAATGTTTTAAAACCTGTGCAAATATAGTCTTTATTTTCGAATTACCGCAAGTTTAGACTTGGAAATAAAGTTTTTTCCGTATATTTGCAGATTGATTATTGTTAATGATTATGGAACAACTGCTGCACTACTGCTGGAAACACAGGCTTATGAGCATGGGCAATATGCACACTACCGATGGCAAAGAGGTAGAGGTGATAGACCCTGGTTTGCACAACCGTAATGCCGGTCCTGATTTTTTCAATGCAAAGGTGAAGATAGATGGTACGATGTGGGTGGGCAATGTAGAAATCCACAGCTGTTCCAGTCATTGGTATGCTCATGGTCACGACAAGGACAGAGCCTACGATAATGTGGTGCTTCATGTGGTGGGCAATGCTGATGCCGAAGTGATGTCAACCACAGGCAAGATAATACCACAGGTAGTTATGAGTGTGCCGCAGAAGGTGGCAGACAACTATCAGGAACTCTTGCGCACCGATTCTTATCCGCCATGTTATAAGATAGTGCCAGAGTTATCTAAGCTTACTGTTCACTCGTGGATGAGTGCGTTGCAAACAGAACGTCTGGAGCAGAAGACCGTTACCATAGAGCAAAGGGTTAGACAGTGTGGCGGAGCCTGGGAAGATGCCTATTTTGTTACCCTTGCCCGCAACTATGGCTTTGGCATTAATGGCGATGCCTTTGAGCAGTGGGCACAGTGTGTGCCCCTTTCGGCCGTTGGCAAGCACCGCGACAACTTGTTTCAGGTTGAGGCAATGTTTATGGGACAAGCTGGTTTGCTTGATATCAATGCCGTGCCAGAGAGAAACAGAGACGAGGCTGCTAACGATGACTATTTCAAAAAACTGAGCAGTGAGTATAAGTATCTTGCGCATAAGTTCTCACTCACACCAATGGATTATAAGATGTGGCGCTTTCTGCGCTTGCGCCCTCAAAACTTTCCGCATATCCGCATATCACAACTAGCAATACTTTATAATGAAAGGCGCACCAATCTTAGTATGCTGGCAGGATGTGAGACTATAGACCAGCTCAGGGATATGTTCAAGACACACGTCTCGCCATATTGGGAAACCCACTACACTTTCGGTTCGGAAAGCGGCAGAAATGCAAAACACCTGTCGCCATTCTCTATAAATCTTCTGATAATCAACACAGCAGTGCCCATGCTCTTTGCCTATGGCAGACATCTGCATAATGAGACTCTTTGCGATAGGGCTTTCGACTTTCTGGAGCAGTTGAAGGCAGAAAACAATAATATAATAAGAATGTGGCAGGAGTGTGGTCTTGAGGTGCGCACGGCAGGTGACAGTCAGGCGCTGATACAATTGAAGAAAGAATATTGCGACCGACGCGAGTGTCTGCGTTGCAGGATTGGCTATGAGTATTTGAGGGTGGGGGAGCGTTGAACGATGAGCGATTAACGATGAACGTTGAACGTTGAACGATTAACGATTAACGATGAACGATGAAGTAAGCCTCTTGTAAATCCTCCCCAAGGGTTTTCTAAGGTTTCTTAGAGCATCATAGTTTCCTAGGATTATCTAGGACTCCTAGAACCGCCTAGTTCTTCCTAGAACTTCCTAAGGCTTTTGGTAAAATGAGCGAAGAGCGATGAAATTGGTAATTTTTTAGGCAATAGATATGAAACAGAAATATATTTTCGAGACAAAGATGATGGTGCGCGACTATGAGTGCGACATCGAAGGAATTGTAAATAATGCCAATTATTTGCATTATGCCGAACATACGCGCCACTTGTTTCTCAAGGCGTGCGGACTGAGTTTTGCTGAGATGCACCAGAAAGGTGTCGATGCCGTGGTGGCGCGCATGAACTTGCAGTTTAAGACTCCGCTAACATGTGACGATGAGTTTGTGTCACGTCTTGGACTTCATAAGGAGGGCATCCGCTATGTCTTCAATCAGGATATCTATCGTGCCAGCGATGAGAAACTGTGTTTCCGTGGCGTAATCGAGATTGTTTGTCTGGTTAATGGTAAACTGGCAGACAGCGAGGATTATAATTTGGCGTTTGAAAGGTATATGGAGAGGATGTAGGTGAGGTTTTGAGTTTTTAAGTTTTTAAGAGTGTGGACATGTCTGAGCAAGAACTGATATATACGATGGCGCTGACGCGTATTAGTAATTTTAATTTCGCCACAGCACTTGAGTTGTACCGCCGCATGGGCAGTGCAACGGCTATTTATGAGCATCGCAATGATATAGGCAGTATTATCGAAGATTGTTCTCCACGTCTTGTCAACGCCTTAAAAGTTTGGGATGAACCGATGAAACGGGCAGAAACTGAGATGGAGTTTATTAAAAAACACAATATTCTTGCTCTCACTCCTGCATCGAACCATTACCCCCAGCGACTCAATGAGTGTGCCGATGCGCCTTTAGTATTATACTATAAGGGTACGGCAGACTTGAATAATGGCAAGGTGATAAACATCATCGGAACGCGTGACTGCACAATCTATGGCCAGGACCTGATAAGGCGTTTCTGCAATGATTTAAAGTCCATGTGCCCTAATGTGCTAATTGTTAGCGGACTTGCTTACGGAGTGGATATCCATGCCCATCGTAATGCCCTCACCAATGGTTTCAACACAGTGGGTGTGCTGGCGCATGGTCTTGACACTATCTACCCCTCGGCACACAGAAACACAGCAAAGGAGATGGTTACTCGTGGCGGACTGCTTACTGAGTTTATGACTATGACCAATGCCGATAAGGTAAACTTTGTGCGCAGAAACAGGATTGTGGCAGGCATGTCAGACGCTACTATCCTGGTAGAGTCGGCAAATAAAGGTGGTGGTCTTATCACTTGTGGCATAGCACGCAGTTATTCTCGCGACGTATATGCCTTCCCTGGTGCGGTAGGCGCAAAATATTCAGAAGGGTGCAATCGTCTTATTCGCGATAATGAGGCTGCGCTGATTACCTCGGCAGAGGATTTTGTAAATGCCATGGGGTGGGAGAACGACGCAAAACTGCAGAAAGCAAAAGAACAGGGGATAGAGCGCAACCTTTTTCCTGAATTAGAAGCCGATGAGCTGCAGATAGTTCAGCAATTAGAAAAAACCAATGACCTTCAGGCAAACGTTATCACGGTGAAAACGGGACTTTCTATCAGCAGGGTTACCGCTTTGCTCTTCCAGCTTGAGATGAAAGGTATTGTTAAACCATTGGCTGGCGGCATGTACCACTTGTTAAAGTAAGAGAATATGAAAATAGGAAATATAGAATTTGGACCCAATCCATTGTTTCTCGCTCCTATGGAGGACGTTACCGACATAGGCTTCCGTCTGTTGTGTAAGCGCTACGGAGCAGCAATGGTATATACAGAGTTTGTAAGTGCCGAGGCCCTTATACGCGATGTGCAGTCAACCGTTCGTAAACTTACAATCAGTGATGAGGAACGGCCTGTGGGCATACAGATTTATGGAAGAGACGTTGAGGCGATGGTTGAGGCTGCAAAGATTGTGGAGCAGGCTGGACCCGACCTCATCGACATTAACTTTGGCTGCCCTGTGAAGAAGGTGGCTGGCAAGGGCGCTGGTGCTGGTATGCTTCAAAACATACCGCTGATGCTGGATATTACGCGCAAGGTGGTTGATGCTGTGAAACTGCCTGTAACGGTGAAGACCCGATTGGGATGGGACAGTAATAACCTTATAATAACCACACTGGCAGAGCAGTTGCAAGACTGTGGCATAAAAGCGCTTACCATACATGGCAGAACAAGAGCACAAATGTATACTGGCGATGCCGACTGGAGTCTTATTGGTGAGATAAAGCGCAATCCCCGTATTAACATACCCATAATAGGCAATGGCGACATAAAGACTGCAGAGGACGCAAGGCGGGCTTTCGATGAATACGGAGTAGATGCTGTGATGATAGGCCGTGCCACCTTTGGACAACCGTGGATATTCAAGGAAATTGGTGATGCTTTCAACTCCCCAACTCCCCAACTCCCCAACTCATCAACTCACCCCCTGTCTCTTGACGACAAGATAGATATCCTGCTCGAACAATTAAAGATAAATGTCGATAGAATCGATGAATATCGAGGAATATTACACACCAGAAGACATCTGGCTGCATCGCCGATATTCAAGGGGATTCCAGATTTCAGACAGACACGCATCGCTATGCTTAGGGCCGAGACAATGGACGAACTGACAAGAATTATCGAGGAGGTGCGTGTAAGACTTCAGTCTTCACTGCTTTAATTACCTTTGCATGATTCGAACCATACGCATAGCCACAGAGCACGACCTGCCTCGTATTCTTGAACTGATAGAATACGGCAGACAGAAGATGCGCCAGATGGGCAATATTGAGCAGTGGACCGATGGAAACCCTAAGCGCGAGCTTTTGGTAGAGGATATACGCCAAGGCGACAGTTATGTTGTGGAAGAGGGTGGAGTGGCGGTTGCCACGTTTGCCTTCATCGAAGGACCTGAAATTACATATAGAAATATTTACAATGGCAAGTGGGTTGATGTCGAGCACCCCTACTTTGTTGTCCACCGCATGGCGAGCATGCCGGGAGTGCATGGCATATTCAACGATGTGCTAGACTATTGTTTCAAGCATACCGACAATATCCGCATAGACACCCACCGCCAGAATCATCTCATGCGCCATGCACTGGAGAAATACGGTTTTGCTTATTGCGGCATAATCTATCTGCTCGACGGGGCAGAGCGCCTGGCTTATCAAATGATATTCCCCCGCATGTAATTATTATGGCACTGTATATCTTCCTTCTAAGCATCGGTGCCAGTTTCGTGCAGCGCACCACAGGTTTCGGCTTTGGCATCTTCATCATGACCATGCTGCCATTCTTCCTGCCTTCCTATGGGGAGGCAACGTCACTATCGGGACTGCTTGCCATGACCACCTCGCTGCCCATCGTGTGGCGACTGCGCCGTTTTATTTGTTGGCAGCGCCTGTGGATGATACTGCTCACGTTCATTGTAGTGTCGGCCGTTGCCATCTTCTGGCTCACGAGCATAGAAGACCGCCTTCTATACATCATCCTCGGTTGTGTGCTTGTGCTTACCAGCATCTATTTCGCTGTGTTCAGTCAGCGCATCAAACTGCCCGCCACAAGGTCGGTGCAGATAAGTGCTGGTGGTCTTAGCGGACTAATGGGCGGATTCTTCGGCATGCAAGGACCGCCAGCGGTGCTTTATTTTATCTCTTCCGAGTCAAGCAAGGAGCACTATATGGCTATGGCTCAAACCTATTTCCTTATTGGCAATGCCATGATGACCATTGTGCGGTTGTACAACGGATTCGTAACCCCCGCCGTTCTCGACGGCTATCTCTACGGCATAGGCGGCGTTGCCATCGGCACTATGCTCGGTGCCTACGTCTTCAGACGTATTCCCACACGCCTTTTCCGCTATATCGTTTATGCTTATATCGGCATCAGCGGTCTTGTTATGTTGTTCTGATTCTCTGTATATGCATACAAAGTGAAAAAGCACTAATTATTCCGATTACTATTGATTATTCCAGTGTTTTTTTCTACCTTTGCAGATGGATTACTTATTAACTACAAATTAAAACATTATTCTTCAATGAGAAAGATTCTATTTAGTTTGATAGCATTTGCTGCATCGGCATTTCCTGCAGCAATGTCGGCACAGGCTCCGCATGCAGAGCGAATCTATCTGTCGGGCACTGGTCTTGACGACACAAAGACATGGGATTTCTATTGCTCCGCAGGCCAGAACAGTGGCAAGTGGCGCAAGATTCAGGTGCCATGCAACTGGGAACTGCAGGGCTTTGGCGAGTATACCTACGGACGCTGGTATAAGGTCAAGGGCGCACGCCCAAGTACTGAGGTAGGCACTTATCGTCATAAGTTCTCTGCCCCAAAGTCATGGGCAGGACAGCGCATAAAGATTTTCTTCGATGGTGTGATGACCGATACCGAGGTGACAATCAACGGTCAGTCGGCTGGCGCCATGCACCAGGGCGGTTTCAACCGTTTCAGCTATGATATTACTGATTTGGTGAAGCCAGGCAAGAAGAACACGCTCGAGGTGAAGGTAGCAAAGGAATCGTCAAACAAGTCAATCAACGCAGCCGAGCGCAAGGCCGACTGGTGGCTCTTTGGCGGCATATACCGTCCGGTGTGGATTGAGGTAGTGCCACAGGTTAACTTCTGTCATTATGCCCTTGACGCGCGTGCTGACGGCTCGTTCCGTGCTGCCGTGACCATGGAGGGCAATGCCGAAGGGTATAAGTTGAAGGTTTCTATGACCAACCTCAAGACTGGCGAGAAGCTGCTCACTGCAAATGGTGGCGATTCATGGATGGTGAAAATGAGCAATGCTAAGGAGCAGATTATCGAAGGAGCATGGAAAAACGTGCTTACTTGGGACACAGAGACCCCTAATCTCTATGTGGCTCGCCTGCAACTCATCGACCCGCAGGGCAAGGTTACTCAGACACGCGACACCCGCATTGGTTTCCGCACCATAGAGTTCTTCCCGCAGGATGGTGTTTATCTGAATGGCAAAAAACTTATTGTTAAGGGCGTCAACCGCCACTCTTTCTCTGTTGATGGCGGACGCACCACATCGGCAGCTTTGAGTCGCCAAGATGCTCTGCTCATTAAAGAGATGAACATGAATGCAGTGCGCTCACACTATGCGCCTGATGAGCATTTCCTTGACATGTGCGACTCGCTTGGCATCGTCTACATGGACGAGCTTGCAGGATGGCAGAACGGTTATGACAGCAAGGTGGGTGTACGACTGGTTAAGGAGTTTATTGAGCGCGACCTCAATCATCCTTGTGTCTTCATCTGGAGTCATGGCAACGAGGGAGGATGGAACTATAAGCTCGACCACCTCTTTGCTGAGCACGACAAACTGCAGAAGCGCCACATGGTGCATCCTTGGGCCGACTTCAACGACCTTGATACTCACCATTATCCAGCCTATCTCACTGGTGTGGCACGCTTTACCAATGGCTTTAAGGTGTTCATGCCTACTGAGTTTATGCACGCTCAGTACGACCAGGGCGGCGGTGCAGGCATGCGCGACTTCTGGGACCGCTGGCTCACCAATCCGATGTTTGCCGGAGGCTTCATCTGGGTATATTGCGATGAGGCTGTAAAGCGCACAGATAAAGGCGGCATTCTCGACTCCGACAAGTCAAACGCTCCTGACGGTGTTGTAGGTCCGCGCCGCGAGAAGGAGGGCAGTTTCTATGCCATCCGTGCACAGTGGTCGCCAATACAGCTCAAACCGCTGCTTATCACAAGCCATTTCGACGGTTCGTTCCTCGTTACCAACGAGTATATATACACCAATCTTGACAAATGCCGCATGACCTATAAGGTGATAACCTGTAACACACCGATGATGCGCACAGACGAGATGAGCAGCGTGGTGGCACAGGGCAATGTTACACTGCCTGCCATCAACCCGGGCGAAACGGGCACAGCACGCTTTGATATCCCTCAGAATTTCCAAGAGGGCGACGTATTGCAGTTGGAGGCGTTCGACAAAGAGGGACGCAGCATGAACACATGGACATTCCCGATACGTCTTGTTAAGCAGTATTACGAACATAAACTGGCATCAACGCCAGCCACTCTGCAGATGCGTCCGGCAGCAACAGCAACAAAGGGCAGCGACAACGTAACGCTGAAGAGCGAGAACATAGAGATAACCTTCGATGCCAATACGGGTATGATAAGCCGTATTGTTACAGCTGGCAAGGAGGTGCCATTTGGTAATGGTCCTGTGGCTGTGGGCATGAAGATGCGCTACGATTTGAAGGCAAGCTATGTGCGTCAGGATGGTCGCAACGCCATCTTCTGTGCTAAGTACAAGGGTGGAGCCGACTCTATTGTATGGAAGCTCACCGACGACGGACTGCTTCACATGGATGCCCTGCTCCTGAACCGTGCTTCTGGCGGTGGCGGTTTCGACGATGCCTTTATGGATACAGAGGTATACAATCTCGGTCTCACCTTCTCTTATCCTGAGGATAGCTGTACGGGTATGACATGGATGGGCCGTGGCGCCTACCGTGTGTGGAAGAACCGTATTGCCGGCACCAACTACGGAGTATGGCATAAGGACTACAACAACACTATCACAGGCGAGAGCTTCGAGAATCTTGTTTATCCTGAGTTCAAGGGTTATCACGCTAATATGTACTGGGCAACACTGGAGAGCAAGACAACACCGTTCACCGTATATTCACGCAACGACGGTATCTTCTATCGCCTCTTCACTCCAGAGGAACCAGTGGGACGTGCTGGAGGCAAGCGCACTCAGCCGGCATTCCCAGAAGGCGATATCTCATTCCTGCTCGACATTCCTGCCATCAACTCATATAAGCCTATTGAGCAGCAGGGACCAAACAGTCAGCCAGGCAATATCCGTATCAAGTCGGGCGATGAGGGTCTGCACATCAACCTCACCTTCGATTTCAGATAGGATTATCTTTCATGTATGATGGTGCACAGATAAAAACCATCATGACAAGTACAAAACAAGAAGTGCCAGATTTCTCATTGATATCTGGCACTTCTCGTTGAGATATCCGGCATATCTTTAAACCCAATTCGGTCGTAATGTTGGGTGTTGATTAATACTACTGGCATGTAATAAAAAAGTTATAGAAAGAATATGTGGTTTAATTAATTATGAGTAAATTTGCGGTAGCGCATTGTAAACAATAAAAATATGGATACAGATAATAAAATCATTATATATCAGACAGAGGACGGACAAACACAAATAGATGTTCGTCTGGAGAGTGAGACGGTGTGGTTGACACAGGCACAGATGGCAGAACTGTTTCAAAAGGACAGAACTGTTATTACACGTCATATAAATAACGTGTTCAGAGAGGGTGAACTGGAGAAAGAACAGGTAAGTGCAAAATTTGCACATACCACTCGTCACGGTGCAATAGAAGGTAAAACACAGATTCAAGAATCAGTATTATATAACCTTGACGTCATCATCTCAGTCGGCTATCGTGTTAAGAGCAAACGCGGTACTGCTTTTCGTATATGGGCGCGCCAAATCATCAAGGATTACCTGGTTAAAGGCTATGCCGTCAATGAGCGTATCCACAAGGAGCAGATAGGCGAGTTGCGCCAACTGGTGGGGATGCTTGGACGTACTATTCAAAATCAGCCAGTGCTTTCCACCGATGAGACCAACGCGCTTTTCGATGTAGTGGTTGATTATACATATGCCCTCGACACCCTTGATGACTACGATTACCAGCGATTAGTAGTGAAGGAAATCACGCCTGAAGAAAAATTCCATGCCACCTACGACAACGCGATGGAGGCTATCCATGCACTTCGTGACAAGTTTGGAGGCAGCAAACTCTTTGGCAACGAGAAAGACGACTCATTTAAAAGCAGCATAGCTCAGATATACCAGACTTTTGGTGGCGAAGAACTTTACCCAAGTGTTGAAGAGAAAGCCGCCATGCTGCTCTATCTTGTCACCAAAAACCACTCGTTTAGTGACGGAAATAAGCGCATTGCAGCCACCCTGTTCCTTTGGTTTCTCAACAACAATGGCATCCTTTATCGTGAAGATGGCACCAAGAGGTTAGCAGACAACACCCTTGTAGCCCTCACGCTTATGATAGCCGAGAGCAGGACAGAGGAAAAAGACGTTATGGTGAAGGTTGTCGTTAATCTGATAAACAAAAACAATGATGAGTGAATGACTGCACGTTTTTCCTCCTTCCTGCGAATTTCGTGAAAAAATCTGCACATCTGCACTATCTGCAAAACAACTTGAATATCAAACAATTACACTGCTGTGCAGATTTGTGCAGATGTGACACTTTTTTCACAACGAATTACATATTTTGTGCATCGTTCAAAGCATTGAAAGATTGAATGTCACAACTTCCAACCTCACAACCTCAAATTTTGGGGAACAAGAAGAAATGACTATTTTTGCACCTGTGAACTGATTTAGGAAATTTATAATAATACTGTAAAGTGTTTCAGTAAGAACATTAATTTAGTGTAAAGTAACTTAGTAAAACAACGAATTAAGTGTGAGGTAAAATCAGTTATAGTCACTCCATAACCTCATAATCTTACAATCGTTTTGTTATCTGCATGAGATACTGATGTTATCTGTATGAGATTCTGATGTAATCTGCATGAGATTACAATAGTATCTTGTGCACATACCGCTGCATTTTGGTACTCGTTGTATTTCCGTCTATGGATTTGAGGATTCAAGGGATTTTTACATTTGACACAAAGACAGATTTTATTCTAAAGTTGGATTAAAGATTAGAGATTAAAGATTAAGGTTTGCTTGCCAAGCTCTCATAAATCCCAATATCCTTAGAACGATGAACGATGAACAAACCCCTCCTAACCTCCCCTTACTCCTTCGACAAAGCTCAGGACAGGGAAGGGGCGGAACGCCGATGTACTACCTCTGCAGCAAACTGTACTCCCTCTTGCCACTTCGACTAAGCTCAGGACAGGATAAGGGGGAGTTAGAGGGGGATGGAAAGATGAGATTAAGGATTGCGTGTCAAGCATACTTTTACACTCCTTAAACAAAAATACAAATAAGATTCAGGCATTCAAATCCACCTCCTTCGGAGTGGTTAGGGTAGGCTCTTTAAATCTGCACATCATCTGCACACCATCTGCACGCTTATAACGCATTGAAATTCAACATCCTCATTCAAAAGTGCAGATGTTCAGATTTTTTAAAAATTTGCAGATGGAGAGGGTAATGACAGAAATTACCTTTGTTTTTACCACATAAAACAAGTAACATGAACAAAGGTGCACATTTTATCAAATAACTGATATATGTACAGTCTCCAAGTTTTTAACCTTGAATCATTAAAATAAGCCTCATGAAACAAAAAAAGTTGCTTATAAAAGATGAGGTTTCGCATATTTATGAGTATATTTGCGAAAGGATGAATCAGAGGAACTTGAAGAGAATATCACATGTTCCATTTTGGAACACATGGTGATGAAGGCAAACCAAAGTATTATAATCTTGATGCATTGGATATATTAGGTATTGAATTTGATAGGAAATAAATAAAATAATTATTGTATTATGGAAAAGAATTATATTATTAGTATTCAAGAGTTATTGAAAGGTAGAGGACGAAATACCGACTTTGATTTGGCAGATGAAAAGCGGATTAAACTTGTGAGGCATAGTGGTGATGTTAATGAAAATAGTTTAATTTATGATAGATATAAAGAGTCTGTATATAAACTTTATTGTTCAAATTATAAATTGTTTTTGGAGTGGCAAAGTGAACAAGAAGATTCAAAAATGAAAAATGTTGAATATCTTGTTGTTTTTATTGCCGAAGAACGCTGCAAAAGTAGATTCATAGGCGTATTTAAGAATTACGGTCCAACTAATCCAACAAAAGATGGTTTATCTGTTTATGATATTCGTGAAGTTAAGGGATTCGAAGTTCTTAAAGATATTGTTATAATCGACTGGGGGAAGGGAACCTTACAATGGATGCAGAATTGGGCAACATTAAAAGAGGTTAAGCGCATTGAGCAAGAAGCGTATGATAATGACGTTCCTTTTTTTACACGTTATGAGGATGTTGTGCTTAGTTATCAGCAATTATGTAAGGTTGTAAAGGACAAGGATTGGCAATTGAGACTTGAAAGTCTGAACTGTGTATATCTTATACTTAATAAGGAAAATGGTAAGCAGTACGTTGGTGTAACTTATAAAGATGTAAAATCAGGGCGCAAGAATGGAATTTTGGGACGTTGGACTGAATATGCGGAAAAAGTTCACGGTGACAATAAGATGTTGGTTGATCTTTTGGCAAAGGAAGGTATTGATTATGGAAAACAAAATTTCCAGTGGACTATTCTTGAAACACTGCCTCTTAATGTAACTCCAAAAGTGGCAATAGATAGAGAATCTGATTACAAAAAGAAATTAGGAACGAGAGACAATGGGTATAATGATAATTAGTTCAATAAAGAAATTAGACCCAATATCCCCACAACAGTTAACCAATCCAATCAAAAAAGGAAAAAGGTTAATTGTGGTGGGGATTATGTTTTTTTAATTCTCCAGATGAACGGGCGAAGGCGATGGAAGGGTATATTTGCGGTGGAATAGTGATTGAGTTTATGTGTATGTAAGCTCTTGAGTTTCCAAGTTCCCTCCCTTTGGGGGAGGGTTAGGGAGAGATATTAATTTAAAGTTTTCAGGATTATGGAGAAAGAGAAGAAACTGACTGCTGCCAATGGCAGGCCGATTGCCGACAACCAGAACTCGCAGACGGCAGGTAGGAGAGGACCGATAGTGATGCAAGACCCGTGGCTGATAGAGAAGTTGGCCCATTTCGACCGTGAGGTGATACCAGAACGACGTATGCATGCAAAAGGTGCAGGGGCATACGGTACGTTTACCGTGACGCACGACATAACGAAATATACACGAGCTGCAATGTTCAGCGAGATAGGCAAGCAGACGGAGTGTTTCGTAAGGTTTTCTACCGTGGCTGGCGAGCGGGGAGCGGCTGATGCAGAACGCGACATCAGAGGGTTTGCGATGAAGTTCTATACGGAAGAGGGCAACTGGGACCTTGTGGGAAACAATACGCCGGTGTTCTTCTTGCGCGACCCGCTGAAGTTTCCCGACCTTAACCATGCCATAAAGCGCGACCCACGCACGGGCATGCGCTCGGCAACAAACAACTGGGACTTCTGGACGCTATTGCCAGAGGCTCTGCACCAGATAACCATCACGATGAGTCCGCGAGGCATACCGCTGTCATACCGTCACATGCACGGTTTTGGCAGTCATACCTATAGTTTCATTAATGCAGACAACAAGCGCACATGGGTGAAGTTCCACCTGCGCACGCTGCAGGGGATAAAATGCCTTACCGATGAGCAGGCGGAGGCGCTGATAGCCAAAGACCGCGAGTCGCACCAGCGCGACCTCTTCGAGAGCATAGAACGGGGTGATTATCCGCGGTGGCTCTTTCAGGTGCAACTGATGACCGAGGATGAGGCAGATAATTATCATATCAATCCGTTTGACCTGACGAAGGTATGGCCACATGGTGATTTTCCGTTGCATGATGTAGGTATCCTGGAACTGAACCGCAACCCGGAGAATTTTTTCGCTGAGGTGGAGCAGGCGGCATTCAATCCAGTGAATATCGTTGATGGCATAGGCTTCTCGCCCGACAAGATGCTGCAAGGACGACTGTTTTCATACGGCGATGCACAGCGCTATCGCTTGGGTGTTAACCTTGAGCAGATTCCTGTCAATCGTCCTCGCTGTCCGTTCCATGCCTATCATCGCGACGGAGCAATGAGGGTGGACGGCAACTATGGCAGAACGCTGGGTTATGAACCTAACAGTTTTGGTGAGTGGCAGGACACTCCTCGACTGAAGGAACCACCGTTGAGAACTGGTGGTGAGGTGTACAACTACACTGAGCGAGAGTATGACGATGATTATTATACTCAGCCAGGCAACCTCTTCCGACTGATGCCGGCTGAGGAGCAACAGTTGCTTTTTGAGAATACCGCGCGTGCTATGGGCGATGCCGAACTGTTCATTAAGCAGCGCCATGTGCGCAACTGTTATCTTGCCGATGAGGCTTATGGGGCTGGCGTAGCATTTGCATTGGGCATTGACCTTAATGAGGCACTGGTGAGTTAATCCAAAAATCAAAACCCTGACAGCGTAATGCCGTCAGGGTTTTGTCCTTTTTACCAAGTTTATTCAAATGCTTCACAGCATCTTAAACTACTAACTAATAATCCTTCTTACTAACTATCTTGAATCTGTATATTTTTTTCTAATATTTCCCATTTCCAAATCTGTTGCAAAGTTACACCTTTACTATGTTTTAAAGGTTCAATTTTTAGTTGAAAGGGGGGAATAATTATTCTCAATAAAGAGAAAAGGACCGCATTCATTGAAAAAACTGATGCGGTCCGTTCTTTTTATTATTTTACAATCTTCTTAACCACACCTTCGGCAGTCTTGATGATGTTCACACCCTTTTGCAGTTGCTCTACGCGCTTGCCGTCGAGAGTATAGATACCTGTAGGATTATTGCCTGCTGATGATGAAATATTGTCGATTCCATCGGAAATACCTGGTATGCAAGCCTCACTCAAACCACCCTGTTCGTTGGCTGCAAATACCTTGTATTCTGCACCAGCCTCATAGGTAAATTCACAGTCGGTAGTAAATCCTGCCACCTCGTTGTTCTTCAAGATAACATAGCAGATAGCGTATGGCACAGCCTGCCATGTAATCTTTGAACCCTCGATTGTTGCCTTTGGAGCAGCACATGACTCAGTGATGATTTCAGGTTGCCAGTTGTCAGAACCAGAAAGCACATTCTTTACAGTATATTGAGCTGCTTCCTCGTCTGTAAGCACGTTCTTCACGTTGTGCTTCCAAATCTGTTCGCCGTTGTCGCCTTCTTTCCAGTAAGAGCTGCGGCGCTGTGAGAGGTCGAGAGGATTGCCGTCGCCGTCCATAGTATTGTACTCAGCCCAGAGTGCTGGCAGACCGCCCATCTTCTCATACCAACCAGCAGCAGGAATTGTTACCTCGGCAGTGGTGTTGATAAACACAGTCTTTGGAGAGTTGTGCCATGGACGTCCCAACCATACGTCAGTTTCGCTTGGGTTGCCTGGTGCAGTGATAGTACAGTTCATGAATACATAACCCCATTTAACATCGTCGGCATGAGAAGGAGCCACGATATAGCCACCGCTCTTGCGGTTGATGTAGAGAGTAGTGTTGTCGATGTAGATGTTACCGCTGTTGTAGATAAAGTCTACAGCACCCTCGATGAAGCAGTCCTTAGCATAAACACGGTAGTTTGATGTAGAAGGAGTAATCCAAGTGTCCTGATATGACAGCATAGCCACGTTCTTGAACACAGTGCGGTCGCCGCTGGTATTCAGAGCCAATGCCTGTGGACCAGCCTGCTTGTCATGACCCCATGAGTTTTCGAGTGTAAGGTTGTCGAAGTAGCAGTTGTTTGAATTAACCACAACCGTTGCGCCTACGCTTACATGCACTGCATTGTCGCCACCACAGAGCTTATCGTCGGTGATGATTACCTTGTCGCGCTCCTGTCCGATGAAGTGCAAGTATGGTTTGTTGGCAGGAACGTCAACATGACCCTTATATTCGCCGTTCTTGATGAAGATAAGCCAAGGGAATGCTCTGCCCACAGGAGCAGCGTCGATAGCCTCCTGAACAGTCTTGTAGTCGCCAGAACCGTCTGCTGCCACCACTGCGTCGTAGATGCGTGCTGCTGGCTGTGTGCGCTCCATTGTTGTGAAGTAGATTGTTGTTCCGGCATAAGCGTTGCCGCTGCGGTCGGTGATAACGCCTGCTGGGATTGTGAATGAGTATTCCTTGTTATAGTCAAGACCCGCATACTGGAACACAGCTGTCTTGCCAGTTACGGTTGGAGCAATCGCCTCACCGTTGAGAGTGGCGTTGCCTGTACCAACCTTCACGCGCTCGTCGAATGTAAGTACGATGCTGCCTGTTGACGATGCGCCTGTTGCTCCGTTGGCAGGGTTGCTGCTCACGAGCACTGGTGCTGTCTGGTCGTTAGCCTGCTCGCTCTCTGCCAATACGAAGATGTCGCCGATAGAAAGACCATCGTAGTCGGTATCTGCACCCACCAGTTCTTCAGAACCTGGCATCCAACGGATATATACGCGCTCCTGGTTGTTGGCGTCAGCAGGAAGAGTGAACTCGCCGTCAACCCATCCGCGCTCAGGAATGTCGTATGTGCCAATCTCTGTGAAGTTTGTTCCGTCAACAGAGTATTCAGCCTTAATCACAGAATATGTGTTGTAGTTGTGTCCGAAACCATTAGAGAACTTGATGTTGCTGTATCCCTTAGTAGAGAAAGAGATTTCCCAATACCATCCTTCAGAGCGGAGCTTCCAGATACGTGCGCCCCAGCGGCCTTCCTCAGCACCGTTGTTTACGCCGCGTGTAAGCCAGCTTGTTGTACTGCCGGCAGCATTGCGCAGTGAGAGCAGACCGGCATTCTCGCTGTTGCTGCGGTAGTCGGCTGCACGCTGAGAGTTAGGCTGATCCTGATAGAGATCCCATGCCACGATATAGTCGGCTACAGCGTAGTTTACGGTTACGTTCTTCTCGCCGTCCATGTTGATGATGCGCTCGGCATTTGTCGTGCCGTCTTCCCAACCTGTGAATGAGAGAATCTTGTTGTTGGCAACAGTGAGTTTCACGTCTGTTCCTTCCTCGTAGTAGTGAACACCGTCAACGATGTTGCCTGCAGGCAGGAATGTAACGAGGTTCTGGTTGCCATACTTGTTGCCCATATCGTCGATGGCAACATAGTTGAGAGCATAGACGTTGTTCTTGTCGAAGTTTGCTATAAGGTCGGTATTTGCAGAAATCTCGAATGTATAAGGATTCTTGTCAGAAACCACGTTGCCCTGAGCGTCTGTCCATGATGTGAAGTGATAGCCGAAGTTCTCTGTTACAGAAAGAGTTATTTCTGTGCCTGCATCAAACTCGTTGCCTGAAGGATTAACGGCAATCTTACCTGCACCCTCCGTGCCCAACTTAACGTTCAGTGTATAAACAGGCACTGCCTCTGGTGTACCCTCTATGTCGGCAGTCAGTGTGATGTCGCTCAGACCCACCTGCTTGTTGTTGGCAAGGTTCCAGATATAGAACCATAGCTCTATTCTTTCCTCGCTGGCGCTCATGCCGTTGATTGCATGCTCTACAGCCGAGAAACCAGTGTTGTTGCGCTCTGGATTGAAACCGTCTGTCAACTGAACCTTCTCCTCGCCACGAATAACATATACGTCAAACTGACCGCCGCTTGTACCGAACTTAGCAGCGTTGAAGCTGAGTTTCTTTGGTGTGAACTTAACGCCTTTCTTAGGAACGATAGTGTATTTCACGAATGAGTTCTCATCCTGTGCTCTGCCTATGTTTACCACTGGCTGGATTTTTGTCAGTGTCTCTGTGCCGGCAGTTGCTGCTGCCTGAAGAGTAACGTTGCTGCCCAGTTCCCAACTTGTTGCAGAGACAGCCTCTGGCACAGATACCGTTGCCATTGTAGGATTATCTGAACCCTTGTCAAAAGCCCATGCAATAGTAGCATCCTTTGCCTCAATAGGCTTAGCCTCTTCCATTGCCTCACCCATCACCTTCACATAGTCCATGTTCCAGTTGCTCTTGAAGGTGTTGCCAGCTATAAGGCGTACTATTACCTTGTCCTTGTTGTTAGCAGACAGGTTTATCGTATTGGCGTTGTATGTCCACCAAGTACTGGCAGTCTTGCATGCACCGCCGTCAAACCATGTCGTGCCGCCATCGGTAGAAACAACAGTCTGCAGTGTTGCCTCTGCATTTGCACCGTATGCGCAAGCATATTCTAAAGATATGTTCTTATAGCCCTTTGTAGGGAATTGAATCTCGTAGTAAACATTGTGCTTTGAGGCATCGGTATAATCGCTGATGTCGTTGGCATCAACATTCTCTATGCGCAATACCTTGTTCTGATAACCCTCGCACAACTGCCAGTAGCGGCCCTCCGACTGTGCTGTCATAATGTAGTCGGCAGCATTGCCTACAGCCTCGTTAGCTACGAACTTAGGTTGTCCGTCTTTAAACCAGAAATGTCCCACTGCCGCCCAAGGATTTGAGTTAGGCGTGTAAACATTCTCAGCCACGTCGTAGCCAGTGTCGAATGTCCAGTTGGCTATCTGCACGCTCTCTGCCTTTGCCGATGTGGCAAAGAGACTGACGAGCATGAGCAGAAGCCCATTTAAAAAGTTCTTTTTCATAATGTGGTATTTTTTTAGTTATTGAGTTATTTATTTTTTAGTTTTTGAGTTTTTTCATAGGGTTTCCTAGGATGCCTAGAGTTCCTAGGAATCCTAGCCCTCATAGAGAGTTACCTCACCACTTTCTTTATATCTGTATTTCCGTCAGCATAAGTTGTGCGGATGATATTCACGCCTTCGGTCTGTGATGACAGTGCTCTCCCATTGGCATCGTAGTAGTTTACGCTAACCACGTTGGGGTTGTTTATCACACCATTAATACCGTTGGCAGAGGCATCAAACACCATGCCTTCGATGGTTACGTCGCTCAGACAGATGGTCTTGCCCGATGCAGCGCCGTCATACCATGGATAGATGCGCACATGCACCTCCTCGCCCTCTTTAAGAGTGATTACTGGCTGACTGCTTACGCCGTTCATAGTGTTAGATACCATCTTGCTTGGAGCATAGATAGTGGTGCGAGTCTGGAAATTATCGGTAGAATAATATATGTGACACATCATTCCGTTGCCGCCAGCACCGCCCACATAGAGGCTGATGTTGTTAATCTTCAGTTCTGTGCCGATGTTGGCTTTCAGTCCGAAGTCGATATAACGTTCGGGGTTGTCGTCAATCTCACCGTCAGGCCACTGGTCGCCGGTAAGCAGGTTGCGCTGTGTCTTGCGGTCGGGAGTCTCGCCTGCTGGTATGCCGTCAGGATACTGTGTGTAGTAGTTGCCGTTGCCATCCTTGCCGCCTTTCGGACATGCATATCTCTGAACGTACATGTTAGACCATGACTGTTCTATCACCGTTGCAGGACCTGTGAGCACGTATGACTCATCCTTCTCCAGACGCCAGAAAGCCTTTACCTCTGTTCCGCCCTCCAGTGTTACGGCAGTAGCCTTTACAGGCACCTCGATGGTCTTGTCGCCCTGTTTGATTATTACCTTACCCTCGGTTAGTCCGTTCTGTGTCAGTGTCAGCTGTGCGTAAAATGTCTGAACCAGTGTTGAGGCGGTGTAGCTTACGCTCAGTTCGTTCTGCCAGTTGTTCTTGTCTGTTGACAGTGTTATGCCCTCAGAAGCACTTATGGTAATGGTGCCGCTCTCAGGAGTAAGACTGAATCCGTTGAGTGTAAACTCCTTGCGCAGTGTCTGTCCCTTGTATGCCTCGCCCAGGTCTGCCTCGGCAGGTGTTACGCTGAGGTCGCTTGGCAGTACGATGTTGTCAGCCAGGATGCCCTGTGCCTTCATCAGTTCGGCACACTTGCGAGCCACGAGCAGAGCACCGGTAGTATTGAAGTGAGTGCTGCCGTCGCCGTCGAACAGATACTCATGACATTTAGCGTCGCCATAGCTCTCGTAGAGTTCGGCTGTGGCAGTGGTCAGGTCGATAAACGGCACATTCATCTCCTCAGCCACCAGCTTCATCTGGTATGGGTAGTCCATAGAGTGGTCGCTCTCAGCCACCTTCTGTCCGCTAACAGGTCCGTTCTCTGTAAGCACAGAGAAACTGTCACCAAGGTCGTGACGACCATTACGGCGAATTTTGCTGCCATCAAAGTAGCTGCGACAAACAGGAGCCACGAGGATTGGGTTGCCGCCCAGTGCGCGAGTCTCCTCTACATACTTGCGCAGATATTCCTTATAGGTAGTGCTTGGCACGGTACCGCGAGTATCTACCTTGTTTGCTTCGGCAGTGTTGCCAATGCTCTGGTAGTATGCTTTCAGTGCTTCTCCGTCCATACCGCCATTCTTCTCGTCGTTATGAGCAAATTGTATCAGCACATAGTCGCCCGGCTGCATGTTGTTTTTCACTGCGCCCCATCTGTCGGCCTCATTATAAAATCCGCGTGTGTCGCGACCGCCGCGAGCGTAGTTGATAGACGCCACGTCTTTAAGGAACTGATGGAAGTACATTCCCCAGCCACGTGTTACGGTAGCCGATTCGTCATACGGTGCCATTGTTGAGTCGCCGCAGGTGTGCACCTTCACTGTTCCTGCGCTCATCAGCATTAATGCCACAAGGGCAATACCTAAGATTTTTGCTTTCATATGTTTTTATTATAGTTGACAAGTAAACAAGTTGACGAGTTGCTTGCATCTGAAGGTATCGGCCTTTTACTCCCTTTAACTCCTGACTACTTAATTCAGTTGATCTGAAGGTAATGTCCTCTATCTTCTTTTATCTTCTTATATCTCCTTCTATCTCCTAGTCTTAATTAACCGCGGTAGCAAATTCTTCGCATACGCTCATCAACACGTCTTCATTATTCGCCTACGCTCATCAGCTTCGCAGTCTTCATTCTTCATTCTTTAATCCACGTTTGCAAAATTAAATATAAAAAACGATGAAATGGGTAAAAAATTAGTCAACCGAGTTTGAAAAATGTTCAAACTCGGTTGATATGGGTTAAAATCTTCCATTTGGAGTGGAGAATATATTAATTAACGTGAGTTCGATATAATTTCAGAATAATGTAAGTTGTCCGTCATTGATAAATTCCAATTCAATGGCTGGTTTCTTTTCAAAGAAACAATATGCAGCGATAGCTCCCATGCGATGAAGTTATTGAATGACCTATGTCTTGAATGTTCGATTTGAGCTATATTCTATAGAATTTATCTGAAAATGAATTTTTAAGGGACGAATATATATGCAATTAGTTGTACCTTTTCACATTAAATTGTATCTTTGCGCAATAAACCTATTTATAATACTAAATTACTTATTATGAAAATATCCAGACTAAGTAACTTGCTTACAGCCTTGTTCCTTTGTGCTTGTGGCAATGTTTGCGCTCAAAGTGTTGCGACATCTCACGCCACACCACGTTCGTCGCAATTCCCTGCATCTACCGATAGAAATGCCGTTAAGGTGACGTTTAGCAGTGCCAGCGAAGGCACACCGACTCCTATAAAATGGGGTATGGACACGGCATGGGATGACGAAGGTAACATCCTGCGTGGAATTAACTTTATAGGCAAGGACAATCTCACCTATGGGCGTATCTCCTTCCAGGTGATGGACAAGGTGAATGCCGACGGCACTCTTTCCGACAGACAAATAGGTTATTTGCGTTCGCGATTGCAGCATATCTCGCTTAGCAGTCCGAACGGTGTGCTGCTCAACAGCGATCCTGTCGACATCAATGTGGATGCCTTCACTCATCATCCAGAGGAATGGTATAAAGTGATTAAGGCTACAGCAAAATATGCTATGGACTACGGCCTGAAAGTGGTGTCCATAGCTCCTTTCAACGAACCCGACGTGACTGCAAGCAATCAGGGCACTAAGGATGACTTCAAGGCTGTGGCTAAACTGATAAAGGAAGATCCGTTCTTCAACGGGATACGTATCTGTGCAGGAAATACTTGCAACAATGACGGTGCAATGGAGTGGTACGACCATATGAAACCGTATGTCGACGAGGGTAATACTCATCAGTTGGCTGGCGATTTCGACCATTACGCCGACTTTTATACTCATGTCAAGGCCGACGGCAATGTTGCCACAAACGATGAGTTGCACAATGTGATGGAGGGCATCGTTGGTGCCCAGTACGGAATGGAAAACGGTATTTGGTGGGGAACAGTCGGTCCTGCTCGAGGCGACTTCTGTATTGCCACCAGTCCTGGCGGTTCGCGTTTGGGATATGCCGAAAACCGAAATGCGTGGACAGGAGCGGCAGTCTATCGAATGCCCGATGGTCGCATAAAGGGATTTGCCGGAGCGAGCGAACGTCAGGCTTTCCCTTGCACCTATGAATATGTTAGTACGGATAAGCCTGTATACTTCGACGGCCACGGACCTTACTACACTTACGACGTGTCATTGCCAGGAGGATTCCGCTACGGAGACGAATATCAGAAGAGTGCGGAGAGATGCGTGCAGATCTGCCAGGGTGAGGATGTGCCTGTTTGTCCTCTCGCCAACAGCAACTATATCATCGTAAACAAGAAGAGCCAGAAGGTGCTTACTATAGCCTCTGGTTTAACAAGTAACTCTGCCTCTGTAGTTCAATACCTCAATCGTGGATATAACTATCAGCAATGGTCGCTTGAGGCGCTGAAAGACAACGGTGGAGACCTAACAGGCTATTACGTCCACAGTTTGAGAAACCCAAATATGAATATGGAGACTGGCGGATTCCAAGTGAAGGAAGGTGCTACGGTTAGCGTCTACCAAACAACGAAGGGTGAAAACCAGCGATGGACATTCGAATATGCTGGCGACGGTTACTACAAGATGCGCAATTACCAGTCAGGACTCTATCTCGAGGTGGTGAACGGAAGCACTCAAGACTATGCTGACCTCAGAATGTGTGCCAGTGCTACCGAGGACCATCAACTGTGGAAATTCATTCCTGTCGACGCTGATTGTGAACAGGTTGCTCCCGCAGTACCAACAGGTCTGAAGGTGACACCGCAGTCGTATTCCGTTGCGCTCAGCTGGGATGCGAACACTCAGGACAAGGACTTCAATGGTTTCATGGTGCTTCGCGGCAAAAAGAACCAGTATGGAGAAGTGGAATACGACGTCATAGGACGCAATATCATGGTAAACAGCTTCATTGACAACGACTGCCGTGAAAACACCACCTACTACTACGCGTTGCAAAGCGTTGACTATTCGCAGAACCGCTCCGCTAAGTCTGAACCAGTTGAAGCTGCTGTTACTGGAGCAAAGGGACTGATAGCGCATTATGACTTTGAAGGCACAGCATCCGACCTTACTGATAACGGTCTTGACTGTGCTGTGGCGGGCGTAAGCAAATACGTTCCTGGCCGCTTCGGCAAGTCAGCGCTGATGCTTGACGGTGCGTCCAACTATGTGCGCATCCCTGCTTCAGCAGCAAACCTTTCAGAAACGACCGTTGCCGTTTGGGTGTACAGTCCTAGCACGATAGCTGCTGATAGCCGTCTGTTCCATTTCGGTGCCGACAACACGCGCTATGCCGCTCTTTCACTGAACCAAGCTGGCGAAATCGTCTTGACACTTAAGGACGGTGAAGAAGAACAGAAAGTCAGCGCCGGCGCCTTCCCTGAAGGTTGGCACCACCTGGCCCTCGCCATTGGTCAAAACGCGACAACTATCTATATTGACGGCGAAGCTAAAGGCGTAGCAGCATCTGTAACGGCACGTTTGTCGGACATCAGCCCTGTATGCAACTATATCGGTTGCGGTCCAGACAACAGCACGCCGCTCATGAATGGCTACGTCGATGATTTGCGCATCTACAATTATGAGCTGAGCACTGCAAAGATCAGTGAATTGATAGCGAGCGCCGGCACTGGTGCCGAGACAGGCAATGCGTGGACATTGCCTGTAGTCCCAGGCAAGGCAGTACAGAAGATTACTTCGTCTGAATACGTTTATCTCTATAACGTTGAGGCCGATGCCTTTGTCACTTACGGAATGGACTGGAATACAAAATCTTTGGCACAGCGTCTCTCTAAGGGCGACAAGAGTCTGGACAACCGCTTCAGAGTAAAAGTGACCAAACTTGCAAACAACAAAATCCGCCTCTCTATGGCCGACAAGGCAAATGTCTATATAGGTTGCATGCCTGACGCAAGCAATGTTTGGAGCGACCGCCCTGCAACGGAAGCGACTTTTACATATCAGGAAATAGCATCGCCTTCGGGATATGTGTACGTATTGAGGTCGGATGCGCAGAACGATCTGCTTGACGTGTCATACGCCTACGGTGGACCTCTCACCACACGAAACGGACGTGGATTCACTCACTGGGCGTTCATCCCAACCAGGGACATATCAACTACTCATGCTTATGCGGAATACAAGGAGAGGAAAAAGATGTATGATCTCCGACAGGCCATAGCAAATGCATCAAAGGAAGGCGACTATGCCGCAGAGATCGAGGAGGCTGGACAGATTTACAATGATGCAGATGCTACCGTAAGTGAATTGCGCGCTGCCACAAGAAAATTGCTCCTTGCCGTTGCTACTGACCTCACCACCAGCATTGATGCAAGCGTATTGTTCGATAACGCCGATATGATAGGCAACAACACAACAGCCGACTGGACAGAGACCGCCACAACGATAAGTGGCGGTGACATAGAAGTTTTTCACAAACCGTTCACATTGAAACAGACGCAGACCGACCTTCCTGCAGGTATCTACGATGTAGTGTTCCACGGTTTCTACCGCAACGACGGCACGGATAAAGCGCCTGTTGTTTCGGCAACGACTTCAACCGCCGCTACAGCAAACCTGAAAGAGCGCGGTACCATTCTCAGAAGCGAGGTTCTTATGAATACAGAAGAGAACGCGAAAGGTGCGGCACAGACTCTCACAAGCGACAAGGCGCAGATAGTACTGAGTGGTATCAACGTAGAGAATAACGAGATGACCCTCTCGGTTGAGGTAAGCAGCAGCGCTCAATGGGTCAACTTCCAAGGTTTCGAACTGATATACCGCCAGCCATTCATAACAGTCAATATACCAGAGTCTGGTTACACAACTTTCTACTACGGCAGGCAGAGTTTCCTCTTGCCTGAAGGCATGGAAGCATTCACCATTAAGGAGAGCGACCAGGGATTTGCCGTGAGCCGGCACTTCACAAAGGCGGGAACTGTACTCCTTGCAGGGCAGGGCGTTGTGCTGAAGGCTACTCCTGGAACCTACACTATGGTTCCGACAACAAAGAGTCAGACTCTTGATTCTCGCAATAAACTGCAAGGTTCGGACGAACCTCAGCTTACTCGCGGTGGAAACTTCTACTACACACTGAACGAGAACGCCGACGGACAGATTGGTTGGAACTGGGTGGCGACAGACGGAGCAACCTTCATCAACCCGCCTCACAAGGCTTACCTTATCTCCACTAAGGACGTTCAATCGCCTTCATTCTCAATCGAGACAATAACAACCATTGAGGGTGTTCATATGGACAGCGAGCGCCACTCCGAAGGCATCTACAACCTTGCCGGTCGGAAGGTTGACGAATCATACCATTCAGTCATTATTAAGGACGGCAAGAAGATTCTGCCGAAAAAGCGTTAACATACACAAACGCCTGCCACGTTTCCTAACGACGGCAGGCGTTTTTAATTAACCCTATTTATTATATTCAGTTCTATAAATAAATTGTTCATTTTCTTCCACAACTGTGCTTGCCAGTCTTAATATTGACGGATGGTAAAACATGCTGCGGAAATTAGTGAACTGCTTGTAAACTACAGGTATAACATCTTCCAGTTTCTTACAATCTGTTGGATGTGGAATAAACAATGGCATTCTGCGTGCACAGCAAAGCATGAAAGCCTGCTCAAATACGGAATCGTTTCCGCCATTCTTTTGTCTGTATTCACGGATAATATCCAAAAGGCTATTGAAATAAGGTACGACATGCTCGGCACTTGGCGATTCATTTATGTTTCTCCAAAACATAATAATCGCTTGATTGTCAAATTTTGGATATTCTGACAGACGGTCGAATGACAGCAGGTTGTGCCATTCGGGAGTGGTAAGAAAGGCATTTGACTCAGCTCTTACCTTAGAAAGGCAGTAGAAGTACGGCGATTCGCTTTTTCTCCGTTCCCAGTCGTAGTAATTGCTGTTGGGCTGTCTTGGATATTTCTTAAAAAGATAATGACTTGCCAGTTTTGTTATGTCTGCCGCTACCATGACAGACATGTGAGAGCGTAGCATTTCTGTTTCCAAACCATTCAGGCCATATTTGCCTGCAATATATAAAGAGAGGTCATCATAGTTCTTGAATCTGTTCTCTACAGCTTCCTTTGTCAGCTTGTTGTAATAGGTCGTATCATTTATGTAACGGTAGTAATTACAGAAAAAGACAGGCGCATGCTGCATTAGGTCGCTGAAACTCTTTTGTTTCTTGCTGTGATAACTAATCTTTTTGTTGTTTTCATCGCTGCAGTCAATCTCTATGTCCAGACTGTCGCCAGGGTAGAGCATCACAGGAATAAAGAAACTGCCATGGCCTTTCCCCTTGTAGGTAAGAAGATTTGCCCAAGTTGGTCCATACACACAAAGCGGCATGCGAAAATATCCATTGCTGTCTATCTTTACCTCTGGTATTTGTGTTGTGTTTACAAATGAATATGTTTCCCATTTTCTTATAGACCTGTTCATCCAAGTATCAGGGTTGTCGCTTATTATCCTTCCCGTTACATAAACACTGTCTTTCACGAAGCTTTCTAATGGGAAAGATTCGTTCTTTGCAGAACTTGCTTGTTCATCATTTGTTGCAAATGGAGTGCCATTAGCCCTTATGCCATAATAGCTTGTTCCATTTGGTGAATAAAAATCCTCGATGAAATCAAAGATTCGCGTTTCTTTGGGCAGGGGTGAAAATATCAGCTTGTAGTTGCCTTTCTTCTTTGGCGTTAATCGACCAAGCGAGTCAGCCACAAACCCTTTCTGACTGATAATGTTATAATGTCTGCCTTGCTCATCTACAAGATAGCTTGATGGAAAGAACGAAGCAAAGCCGTCGCCTGGATAACGGAATGTTATTGTGGTTTCTGTCTCACTCGTTTCTACCTTTACAATTTTCATCGTGCCGTCATTGATTCCCACGTATGCAGGCTTCTCGATTTTGTGAATCGTTTTTGCGTTAATTGTAGCTGATATAAATACGCAGAGCAACAAAAATAAAATTTTCATAATTGTTTTATTCATAATATTCATGCCAATGTTTCATTTCTTTTCCTTTCCCTTTTCCCGTTCGTCATTATTGCGATGGTAATATTCTTCTACTTCAAAGAACATCTCTCCAGCCAATCGGCAAAATGATGGATGATGAATCATTTGTCGGGCAAGTGTGAACTGGTCGTAGAGATATTTACTGCTTTTGTAAGGAATGTAAGGCACTGAATATATACAACTGAGCAGATAAATCTGTTCAAACAAATCATCATTGCCGTTCTTGTTTCGCCATTCACGAATCAGTGGTAGCATCCAGTTGTAAAAAAGTTGTATTTTCTTGTTGTCAAAATCATCTACCTTTTTTAGATTCTCTGGTGTACCTGCAATTGTTATACCTTCATAACCTCCATCTTCACTCTTTTCAACTTCCCTATTAAAAATAGTCTTCCATTTGTAGAATATGAAATCATTCTCCCGTTTCGCATAAGGAGGAATTTGGCCCATCATATAGCCTGAGAAAAGAAGCCATCTGTCCGTAACAGCCCAGTAAACATTGCTTTCGCATCTCATGTTTGCAAAGCAGATACCATAGAACGGAGAATCGCTCTCAATCCATTTTCCACGTGCTTTCCTCCACTCTTCATCCGGCACTCCCTTGTAATAAGTCCCATGCTGATTACTATTTGCCAGAAACAGCATATCTATGGCAAACGATGCCGACAGTTGCGAGCGCAGCAGCTCCGTCTCTACACGGCTCAAGCCGTATTTGCCCGAAAGGTAAAGAGCCAGACGGTCGTAGTCGTCAAACTGCTTCTTCACTTTTTCTGGAGTCATGGCATTATAATCATCCATGAAATACTCCTTCGGCTTTGAATAAGAATATTTCTTGTACAGCATCATTGGGGCGCACTGCATCAATCTTCCGAAATCTCTCTGACTGTTGCCGGCATATTTCACATCCTCTCGGAATCTTATCTGTAATGTCTGCTCTTCGCCCGGACAGAGCAGAAGGGGGATATACATCAGTTTGTTATCCTTTTTGTTGGAACTTACTATCAGGTAGTCCCATGTTGGTCCGTTGACGCGAGTCTTCAGTTTGAAGTTTCCTTCCTCGTCAATTATTGCCGTCTCTCTCTTTCTTTTCTTGCCGTAGTTTGAGTCGGCATAATCATATATAATAGACACCTTCCATTGTGCATCCTTATCAAGATTCTCAACCTTTCCACTTACGTATGCCGTATCAATCTTGAACACTGCCTCAGGCAGCGATGCCTCTCCGTTGTTGTGCTCCTTCGGATTGCTCACGCAGAACTCGCTTCCAGCCTGCCTTACTCCATAGTAACGGGTTGATGAACTGTAGAAGTTCTCTATAATGTCGAATATCCGGCAGTCGGCAGCCAGCGGCTTGAAGCGCAGCTCATACTTTCCTTTCTTCTTAGGCACAAGTCGTTTCAGCGAATCAACCGTGAATCCTTTCTGCCCAATCAGTTCATGGCGTTTGCCTGTCTCGTCAACCAGGCAGATGTCATTGTCTAAAAAACTGATGCCTTTGCCACCATATTGGAATGTAACGGTGGTTGCCTCCTCTGTTGTCTTTACCGAAGCGATCTCCATGGTTTCATTATAGATGCCCACATAATCAGGCTTCTCGATTTTGTGAATCGTTTTTGCGTTAATTGTAGCTGATATTAATACGCAGAGCAACAAAAATAAAATTTTCATAATTGTTTTATTCATAATATTCATGCCAATGTTTCATTTCTTTTCCTTTCCCTTTTCCCGTTCGTCATTATTGCGATGGTAATATTCTTCTACTTCAAAGAACATCTCTCCAGCCAATCGGCAAAATGATGGATGATGAATCATTTGTCGGGCAAGTGTGAACTGGTCGTAGATATATTTACTGCTGCTATTGTAAGGAATGTTAGGCACTGAATATATACAACTGAGCAGATAAATCTGTTCAAATAAGTCATCATTGCCGTTTTTGTTTCGCCATTCACGAATAAGTGGAAGCATCCAGTTGTAAAACAGTTGCAACTGTTTCATTTCAAAATTCTCTACTTTCTTTAAATTATCTGGAGTTATTTCGTAACTAATACCTTCATAATGCCCATCGGTTTCCCGTTTCAGTTCTTTGTTAAAAATAGTCTTCCACTTGTAAAACTGAAAATCATCCATTCGCTTAGAATATGGAGGAATATTATTTAAATAATATCCACCAAAAATGTTATATCTATCTGTCGAAGCCCAAAAAACATTACTCTCACATCTCATATTTGAGAAGCAGATGTTATATAGTGGAGTTGTGCTGTCCATCCATTTGGCATGAGCTTTTTTCCATTCCTCGCCACTCAAACCTTTATAATATTTGTCCATTTGGATTCTGTATTCTAATGATATAATCTCCATTGCAAACGTTGTTGATAGTTGTGAGCGCAGTAACTCCGTTTCCATTCTGCTCAACCCATATTTTCCTGAAAGGTAAAGTGACAGCTCGTCATAGTTCTTAAAATGTTTCTTCACCTTTTCCAAAGGTATCCCACCATTTTCATCAATGAAATGCTTTTTGTAATAATTAGGGACTGAGTATAGCATCAATGGTGCGCATTTCATCAATGTTCCAACATTTTCATCGTACTCTTCAGAATACTTTACATCCTCTCTGAATTTGATTTGAAGGTTCTGTTCCTCATCAGGGCAGAGCAGAACAGGTATCAACATAGATTCATCCTGCTTGTTGTCTGAACGAACTAAGAGATAGTCCCAAGTAGGTCCGTTGACGCGAGTCTTTAGTTTGAAGTTACCCTCCTCGTCAATCATCGCTGATTGAGGGTATTTGTTTTTACCTTTCAGTCTTGCTGCATAATCATACAGTAACTTCACTTTCCATTCTGAATTTTTATTTATGTTCTCAACCTTGCCTGTAATGTAAGCTGTATCAACCTTGAAAACATTATCTGGCAAAGATATCTCGCCATGGTTATGTTCCTTAGGCTTACTAACAGTGAATGCATTGCCAGTCTGTCTTACTCCGTAGTATCTTGTTGAAGTGTCATATAAATCTTCTATTATATCGAATATGTGGCAGTCGGCAGGCAAAGCCTCGAATTGCAACTCATATTTTCCTTTCTTATTAGTTTTAAGATGTCCAAGCGAGTCAGTGCTGAAGCCCTTTTGCCCAGTTAGTTCATAGTGTTTGCCCTCTTCATCTATCAGGCAAATGTTTTTATTAAAATGACTGAATCCGTCACCAGTGTACTGGAATATAACACTGGTAGCCTTCTCGGTTGTTTTTACCGAGACAATTTTCATAGCCTCGGCATAAACGCCCACATAATCAGGCTTCGTTATTTTATGAACTATTTTCGCTCCCATTGCGATGAGCGGGAGCATCAGAAGTGTTGCTACGAGTAGTTTTTTCATAAAATATTTCTGTTTTTCGGTTTGCAATAATTTTCTATGCAAAGGTAAAGATAAAAATACAAATGCGACAGGGGGATTTCCCTATTGTGTAGTAGGGATTTCCCTATTTATGCAACCAAATCTTGTTCATTAAGTGCATGGTAATACACTTGCAGACGGCTGGAACGTCAGACAAGAGTATAGGCAGAGCTGGATTAAAATCTTCTTGACTAAGGCTTTTCTCACTTCCACACCTGCATGCCGTTCTCGTAAGTGAAAATTCTTTCTTCATTACCTTCTGAATGATTTCTCAACCATAATATGGTATTAGAAGGAACGTCTTTGTATATAAGAGAGTCGGCAGTTGCAATTTGTTCTCCTAATGATTTCCATTATAATACATTCTGTTTGCTATTATTGTTTATGTCGCAGTTTGTAAGGTTTGACGGCCTTTATGTATTCTTCTCGGTAAGGATACCAATCTT
>X430_Giraffe__coassemble_23_pt1 | contig 31421 bp, 17 predicted proteins | sample X430_Giraffe__metabat2_high_PE_008 | metagenome-assembled genome bin X430_Giraffe
AAATTAAAAGTAAATAAGCGATATTATTTCAAAAAAAATACCCAAATCTGCCGTTTTTTGCGACTAAAGGGTTACGCCAACAGCTAACAGATGAGCAGTTAAACTGTTTTACTCAGTCTGCCAACAGCTGGTTTACGAACTTTCTGCATAGGCTTTCTCATTTCATCTTCATTTGAAGTTACTGGAGAAGTTTCTGTAGAATCTTCCTGTTTTACAAACGAGCCAGAAGAGTTTGTTATTGTATATTTAGACATCTTCTCGTCGCTCCAGAAATAAGTGCCTTCCATTGTTCGCTCGGGGGTAATTACCTTCGAGTATTTATTGGAATAAATCTCATGTTTAAGTCCGTCCCAGAAAAGTTCATCGCTCATAAACCTTAGACCATTGGCATTGCGGATACGAACGCGTCCTCTTAGTTCCCATAGTTTTATCTGGTCATAATACCAAGCCGTATCTGCCTGGATATAAGCCTGCATTTTGAATTGCTCATCAAACTGCTCCATAAAGAGTCCTTTGATAAATGTCCATCGCGAAGGTTTGCGTATCTGGTTTACGTCCCAACGCTCTGTAACAATCCTGTATTTAATAACTCCTGAGTCTGAGATGAGTGTGTTGACACCATAGGAGGTCATGATAGACACCGAGTCTTTATCGTTGACCGCAGGCGCCAGGTGCTCAACCTTCTCCGTACACGACATCATAAACATTATAAGGATGAGGTACCACCCCACCCTTAAACAATGCCGTTTTTCTAATCCACGTTTCAAAATTTACAGATATCTTGATTTAGTGAGAATACATTACTGAACCTTCCACTTCATAAACCATCCTTCGCTGAAGGTGAGTCCGACATTAACACGGAACATATTCTCCGTAATAAGGTCTTTTGCCGAAGAATGAACCCATTGGGCGCTTAGGTTGAACATTGAGCGGCTCTTTATCATTGGTATACCAAAACCCATGCTCACGGAATACTCCTTAGGACCGTCCTGTCCGTTTACCTTTATATATGGTGTAGCATAAGACACGCCCATTCTGTAATGGATGCGCTCGAGGAACTTACCTGTATAAGCATTAGGAATCCATTCGCCGCCCACTATTACCTTGCTTCTGTCACAAAGAAGACCAGAGCGTTTTTCATACTCTCCTGTTATAGAATTTACATCAGGATATTCACAATCGCCCCACTTCTGCAAAGTGTAGTCTACGCCCAGCATAAACTTGCCTGTACGCTTCCATACAAAACCCAAACCGTATGACTCTGGTATAGAAAGACTGTTATTTGCGGTAAATGTGGTGTCTTGGGTTACACCTGTCTGTGAATTGGTATAGGTTGTCTTAACCATAGGGTCGGCACCAAGCTTATGACCATGACCATAGGTCATTCCCAACACTATATGATCTTTATTTTTCAGGTTAAACTGCCATTGCAGTCCTAAGTCAAGTTTATAGCTGTTAATAGTTGCGCTATATGTCTTGAGCATTGTATTGATATAGGCATCATTATTTGTGGTAGAGATGCTTCTGTCGTATGTGCCCCAAAGGTATGACAGGTTAGCACCCAAAGATAGTCCTTTATAAAAGTTCCATCCCAGACCCACATAAGCCTGATGAACACCACCCGAGCCCTTATTAACTTTAGTGGTGGTAAGTTCAGTACCTATACGCTCTGTCTGTGAGTAACTATAGCCAATGTTAGTATAAGGCATTACACCTGCGCTCAATCCCATTTTAGGCATGATGCGGAACAGGGCTACAGCATATTCAAAATCGGCATTATTGGCATTTACCTTTGTGCCGTTCTCTTCAAAGTTGGTTATCTGTCCCGACAAACCCAAATCGAAAATCATTGTAAGGGAATCGGCAGCCGAATAGGATGCAGGGTTAAGCATATTAGCCATGCTGCTGCCTCTCACACCTAATGACAATCCACCCATACCGCGGCTATAGCCTAACGCCTGGTCGGAAAGAATACCTAAACCATACTGACTGTAGGGAGAGTTTGTGCCGCTCTGGGATTTTGCCGCAAGGCAAATCATTGATAATAATACGCAAAATAATATTTTTCTCTTCATCTTATTTCATATTATATTGAAGAATCACGTTTAATCCTTCAGGAACAATATAGTTGTCTCTTATTATATTCACATCTGCAACGTCTAAATCGACATGTATTCCGCCTGTAATATATACAGCAAGGAGTGGATATCGCATTGAGAACTCTCTTATATATCCCTCTATCTCATACTTAATGCCACGCATAACACCACTTCTGATAGCAGTTTCAGTGGAGATGCCCATCATGGGCAAATCTCCTTTGCGCTTTACCAGCGGAAGGCAATCTGTAAATTCATTTAGCGACTTCAGCCTTATTGTGGGACCTGGTGAGATGTTGCCTCCCAAATAATCGCCCGCAGAGGTAATGAAATCGTATGTAATGCAAGTGCCAACGTCTATAACAAGCACATTGGTGCCTGGCTGTTTGGAATAAGCTCCCACCACAGCAGCAAGCCTGTCGGCGCCAAGGGTGTGAGGGGTTGAGTATTTATTGTTAACTGGCACTGGCGTCACACCTGATAGAAGCTGTATTACAGGGAATGAAAGACTTTTTATTTGCTTTATCTTTTCTTCTGAAAGATTTACAACAGTGGAATAAATACCACACTCAAAAGTATATTTTTGACAAAAACTTGACAATTTGTGCCATTCGTTATCATCAACGCGCACCTCTTCTACAGGCCTTGCCCCATCAAAGGCTACAAGTTTTGTGCAAGTATTGCCAATGTCTATTGTCAGATTCATTTCAACCTTTTTGACTTCTGGGGTGCAAATTTATCGAAAAAAAACGAAATAATAGCATTGTAAGTGGAAAAAAGAGAGTATTTTTGCATCGTGAAACATTTCAAAAGTATTTTTAGTAAGATTGCTATTGGTATTATATTCATAATATCAAACACTTTCATAGCACATGCGCAAGACGGTCCATCTGCTACCGACTCTATAGAAATAAGCCTTCTGACATGCGCTCCGCATAATGAGGTTTACTCTATATACGGACATACAGCCATAAGATATACAAACAAGACAAAGGGCACAGACTGGACTTTCAATTACGGCATATTCGATTTTAAGAAATCTTTTTTCGTTTTAAGATTCTTGTTTGGCTTTACCGACTACCAACTGGGCGTAATACCATTTTATTATTTCGAGAAAGAATATGGTAAGGATAAACGCCAGGTGGTGGAGCAGACTCTGAACCTGACACAGGAAGAGAAAATAAATTTATACAACGCATTGTGCATAAACTACATGCCAGAGAACAGAGTGTACAGATACAATTTCATATACAGCAACTGTACAACGAAGGCGCGCGACATAATAGAGAAATGCATCAACGGCAAATTGACTTACACCTCTCCTGAGACTAGCGAATCGTTGCGCTCATTATTACACAAGTGCAGCGCAGGATTCCCATGGATTGAGTTTTCCAATGATTTATGCCTTGGAGCATCGGCCGATGTAACCACAGACAACCGCACTCGCCAGTTCCTGCCATACAACCTCTTAGACGACTTCAATGGAGCATACATTACCGACAACAACGGGAATAAGCGTCCACTGGTAAAGCAGCAACGGATAGCAGTGAAAGGCCATGAGAAAGCAGAAGAGGACATGATACCAGTAACGCCAATGATGTGTGGCATCATGTTATTTATTTTATCGGTAGCAATAGTGCTCATCGAAATTAAACGTAGAAAGACATTTGTAATCTGGGATGCCATACTGATGAGCACGCTCGGTATAGCGGGAATCATTCTGCTTGCACTTTTCTGTTCACTCCACCCAACCACAAGCACCAACTTGCTTATCTTAGTCGTCAACCCTATACACCTTATATATATATATACAGTTGTAAAGCGCAAAAAGACTCACTACTGGAAGATGATGACAGCGCTTTGCGTGGCATTTTTAATAGGGGCAATATGGCAAGATTATGCTTCTGGCATGATTTTTGTTATATTATCATTGTTATCAAGGTGTATCATACACATAACAACAGAAAAAAAACTTCATAATGAAATATAAATACATATCGCTTACCCTTCTCGCCGTTTTAGCCACAACGGGAAGAATAAAGGCACAGATAATCCAGTCGGCACCGAAATTAATGGTCAACATCACCATTGACCAACTTAGGACCGACTATCTCGAGGCATTCTCTCCACTATATGGCGAAGAGGGATTTAAGCGCATATTAAACAATGCAATAGTCTATACCAACGCGACATATCCATTCTCGCCTATCGACAGAGCATCGGCAATGGCAGCCATCACCACTGGCACCACACCATATTATAATAGTGTTGTAGGCACATGGTGGTTGAACAGAGAAACGCTAAGACCTGTAAACTGCGTTGAGGATGCGCAATACACTGGATACCAGACCAGTGAGATGTCTTCACCAAAGAATGTGCTGACATCAACACTGAGCGACGAGCTAAAAGTGGCTACAGACGGCAGGTCGATTGTTTATGCCATTGCTCCATTCAGAGATGCAGCGATAATATCTGCTGGCCACGCAGCTGACGGTGCGGTGTGGATTGACGATGCAACTGGACAATGGTGCTCATCAAACTACTATTTCACGACAGCACCAGTATGGATAAGCGCATTCAACAAACTAAACAACAACGCATTTGTTGAGACAGAATGGAGACCAGTTAACGAGTTGTCGGGTAATTTCAGTTATTTCCTAAGCGGAGGAATGAAAGACCCGTTCAGGCATAAGTTCAAAGATGACAACAGATTCATAAAATACAAAACCTGCGGACTGGTAAATGAGAGCATTACCAACCTTACTCTGCAATGCATAAACAGCACAGGCATTGGCATTGACAACATCACCGACCTGCTTAACATCACATATTATGCAGGATGCTTTGACAATCTGTCAGTATCAGACTGTCAGATGGAGATACAGGACACATATGTCAGACTGGACAATACACTTGGAAAGCTAATCAAAGGCATCGAACAGAAATTCGGAGCCGACAATGTGTTGTTCTGCATTACAAGTACGGGTTACTTTAAAGAGGAAAGCGTTGATTACTCAAAATACAGAATACCATCGGGCACATTCAATATGACCCGAAACGCAAACCTCCTCAACATGTATCTGGGAGCCCTCTGGGGACAGGACCAATACGTAGAGACATGCTTCGGACCACAGATTTTCTTAAACCACAAACTGTTTGAGAAAAAAAGAATCAGCTTGACTGAGGCAACAGAACGCTCACAGGAATTCATATCAATGCTCTCTGGCGTGCGAAACGTATACACTGCGCAACAGCTGATGACTAGCAATAATCAGCACATAGCAAAGATACGCAACGGATTCCACCCCGACCGCAATGGTGACATTATAATCGAGATATCACCGGGATGGCGACTGACCAATGACGAGACACGAGAAAACATATTGTATAGAGCGTCATACATACAATTCCCTATCATAATCTACGGTGCAAACATCAAAAGCGAGCGCATCAACACACTCGTAACAACCGACCGTATCGCCCCAACCATAGCAAAGGCAATACGAATAAGAGCACCAAACGCATGCTCGGCAGAACCATTATTCTAATTAAGGAATAAAAGGGAACAGCGATACACGCTTTTTATTTTATAAGACGAATATGGCATTGTTACAGAAAAATTCTGTAATTTTGCACACAATTATCCAATTAACGCAAACAAACAATATAAAATAATGAACTTTAATAAATTTTTGAAGTCACTGTTCGGAGATAAGTCTACAAGGGACATGAAACTCATTCAGCCTTTTGTGGAGAAAGTAAAGGTGGCCTACCCAGAAGTACAAAAATTAGACAATGACTCATTGCGTGCCAGAACAAAACAAATCCAGGCACAGATACAAGAGGCAGCTAAAACACAGAAGGCCAAGATTGAAGAACTAAAAAACAAGATAGAGCAAACACCTATCGATGAGCGTGCTGATATATTCAATCAGATAGACAAGATTGAAAAAGAAATACTTGAGATTTTCGAGGGAGAACTTAACAAGGTGATGCCAGAGGTCTTTGCTATTGTGAAGGAGACAGCAAGACGCTTTGCCGAAAATGAAGAGACCATTGTTACTGCTACTGATTTCGACCGCGAGCTAGCCGGAAATCCACGCAACGATTTCATTACTATAGACGGCGACAAAGCTATTTATCACAACCACTGGACCGCAGGAGGCAATGACCTGAAGTGGGACATGGTTCACTATGATGTGCAGTTATTTGGTGGTACAGTGTTGCACCAAGGTAAGATTGCCGAGATGGCAACGGGTGAAGGTAAGACCCTTGTGGCCACCTTGCCAGTATTCCTTAATGCGCTGACAGGCAATGGTGTTCATGTGGTAACTGTCAACGACTACCTTGCAAAACGTGACTCAGAGTGGATGGGACCATTGTATATGTTCCACGGTTTGTCTGTTGACTGCATTGACAAGCATCAGCCAAACTCAGCAGAACGCCGTCGCGCTTATCGTGCTGATATCACTTTCGGAACTAACAACGAATTTGGTTTCGACTACCTCCGCGATAATATGGCATTGTCGCCATCCGACCTCGTGCAGCGCGCTCACAACTATGCTATTGTCGACGAGGTTGACTCTGTGCTTGTTGACGATGCAAGAACTCCACTCATCATATCTGGTCCAGTGCCAAAGGGAGAGGTACAGATGTTTGAGGAGTATCAGCCACTAGTAGAGAAGCTGGTTGACGTACAGCGCAAGCTTGCCACACAATACCTGGCTGAGGCAAAACAAAAAATAAGCGAGGGTAAGGCCAAGAACGACAACAAACTGACAGAAGAAGGATTCTTGTCACTATACAGGTCGCACAAAGCCCTCCCAAAAAACAAACCGCTTATCAAGTATCTCTCAGAAGAAGGCATCAAGGCTGGTATGCTGAAAACAGAGGTGATATACATGGAGAACAACAACAGACGAATGCCTGAGGCCATTGAGCCATTGTATTTCGTTGTTGACGAGAAACTGAATTCATGCGACCTTACAGATAAGGGTACAGAATGGCTTGCTAATCAGGTAAACGACCGTGAGCTCTTCGTGTTGCCAGACATAGCTACCGAGCTATCAACGCTTGAGGCCAGCAACTTGCCAGAAGAGGAGCGCCTTGCTAAAAAGGACGAGATGCTGAATTATTATTCTGTCCAGAGCGAGCGTGTACACACATTGCAGCAGTTGCTCAAGGCATATACTATGTTCAACAAAGACGATGAGTATGTTGTCATCGACGGAGAGGTTAAGATTGTTGACGAGCAGACTGGACGTATCATGGATGGCCGCCGCTGGAGCGATGGTCTTCATCAGGCCGTTGAGGCTAAAGAGCATGTAAAGGTGGAGGCTGCCACACAAACATTCGCCACTATTACACTTCAGAACTATTTCCGCATGTATCATAAGCTGGCAGGTATGACTGGTACAGCGTCAACTGAGGCTGGTGAGTTCTGGGACATCTACAAACTTGATGTTGTTGAGATTCCAACAAACCGTCCTATCGCCCGTAACGACATGGACGACCGTGTGTATAAGACCTCTCGCGAGAAATACAACGCGGTAATAGAAGAAATCGAGACGATGCGTAACAGCGGCCGCCCTACCCTCGTAGGTACAACTTCTGTTGAGATATCAGAGCTTCTATCAAAAATGCTTACCATGCGCAAGATACCACATCAGGTACTTAACGCTAAGTTGCATCAGAAGGAGGCTGACATCGTTGCATTGGCAGGACAGAGCACAAATGGTCTTGGAGCCGTTACTATTGCAACAAATATGGCGGGTCGTGGTACCGACATCAAGTTGTCGCCAGAGGTAAAGGCAGCAGGCGGATTGGCCATTATCGGTACTGAGCGCCATGAGAGCCGCCGTGTAGACCGCCAGCTGCGCGGACGTGCAGGACGTCAGGGCGACCCAGGTTCATCTGTCTTCTATGTATCTCTTGAAGATAAGTTGATGCGTTTGTTCGCTTCTGAGCGCATTGCCACTATCATGGACAAACTTGGTTTCAAGGAAGGAGAGCGTATTGAGTCGCCAATCATTTCAAGAAGCATCGAAAGAGCACAGAAGAAGGTTGAGGAAAATCACTTTGGTGTGCGTAAGCGCCTGCTTGAATACGACGACGTTATGAACAAACAGCGTACTGTTGTATACGAGAAGCGCCGCCACGCTCTTATGGGCGAGCGTATTGGCATGGACATTGCCAATGTTCTTTGGGAGCGTGTAGCCCACGTCATCAACAACAACGACTATGAGGGATGCAAGGAAGAGTTCTTCCACCTCTTCGCAATGGAAGTTCCATTTACAGAGAAAGAGTTCACAAGCAAGAACCCTAATGTTATCGCTGAGGAAACATTCCAAATCGTTATCGAGGCATTCAAGCGCAGGACTGAGAAGATACAATCTGTGGCATGGCCAATTATAAAGCAAGTATACGAGAACAATGGTGCAATATACGAGCGCATCATGGTTCCTGTTACCGATGGCCGCAAGATGTACAACATCCCTTGCAACCTTAAAGAGGCATACGATACAGAGTGCAAGAGTATTGTCAAGGAGTTCCAAAGAGTAATCTTGCTCCATCTCATCGACGAGAGTTGGAAAGAGAACCTGCGCGAACTTGATGAACTTAAGCATAGTGTTCAGAATGCATCTTACGAGCAGAAAGACCCATTGCTTATCTTTAAGCTCGAGAGTGTAAAACTCTTTGACAGCATGGTAAACAACATGAACAACCGCATTGTAAGCATATTGATGCGCAGCGGTATTCCTGAACTCCAGCAAGAAGAGGTGAAGGAGGCGGCACCAGAAATGCCAGCAAAGCGTCCTAACTACACCGAAAGCAAGCAGAACTTAGCCGAAGAGCAGCTTTCAGACCCTAATCAGGCTGCCGCCGCTAATCACGACACACGCGCACAGCAACCACGCATACCAATCATGAAGGACAAGTTGCCAGGCCGCAACGATCCATGTCCATGCGGTAGCGGAAAGAAGTTTAAGCAGTGCCACGGCAGAGGTTTATAAGATTCAACAAAACCATTAATCATAAATGGGCGGATTTAATCCGCCCTTTAATTTAAGACATGATAAAGATAGAAAACATTAGCAAGCGCTTCGGCGAGAAGGTTGCATGCAATATCCCTGAGTTCACTATTAACAAGGGAGAGATTCTTGGTTTAGTAGGCAACAATGGTGCGGGCAAGACTACACTTTTCCGCATGATATTAGACTTGCTTCAACCCGACCAAGGCACTATCACAGCCAAATACTCAACAGAAGAAGGTGACCTGACTATTGAGCATGCCCAAAGCGAGGAATGGAAGAAATACACAGGAGCTCACATTGATGATGGTTTCCTTATTGATTTTCTCACACCTGAGGAGTATTTTGCTTTTCTTGGCAAAATCAGCAATATACCGCAAGAGGAGATTGATGAACGACTTAAGAAGTTTGAGCAATTTGCTAACAATGAGATATTTGGGCAGAACAAGCTTATACGCAACCTGTCTGCCGGCAACAGACAAAAGGTGGGCATAATAGCGGCTTTCATCAATAATCCTCAACTCATAATACTTGACGAGCCGTTTAATTTCCTCGACCCAACAAGTCAGAATGTGTTAAAACGACTGATTACTGAATATAATCAAGCAACAAACGCCACTATAATCATAAGCAGCCACAACCTCACTCACACAACAGAGATAAGCACCCGAATAGTATTGCTTGAGAATGGCTTAATCATACGCGACATTACAAACAATGATAATAATGCCGCAAATGAGTTAGAGAGTTATTTCGACGCCCTCTAATATACTATATTTTAGGTATTTTGCATTCCTGCCAACAATGCATTAGCCTGTTTTTCACTTATATATTACTATCTTTGCAACAAAAAAGGACGATAACGACATGAAACTATCAGAGCTTAAGACCGGCGAGAAGGGAGTAATAGTGAAAGTACTTGGCCACGGTGGCTTTAGAAAACGAATCATTGAGATGGGATTCATCAAGGGAAAACTTGTTGAATCTGTCTTAAACGCGCCATTGCAAGACCCCGTAAAGTATAAAATCATGGGATATGAGGTATCATTACGCCATGATGAGGCAGAAATGATTGAAATAATCTCAGAGCAAGAGGCTAAAGAAATAAGCTCACAGCAAGAAACAAACTTGCATACCCATACAAACATTGAAGAGATAACCCTTTCTGACAAAGAATTAAGGGATGCCGCAATGACCAAACGCCGCACAATAAACGTTGCGGTTGTGGGAAATCCGAATTGCGGAAAAACATCTCTCTTTAACATTGCCTCGGGAGCACACGAAAGAGTTGGCAATTATTCTGGTGTAACCGTTGACGCTAAAGAGGGAAAAGCGACCTTTGAGGGTTACCATTTTAACATTATTGATTTACCTGGCACATATTCATTAACGGCATATAGCCCAGAAGAACTGTATGTGCGCAAGCAAATCATCGACAACACACCCGACATCGTCATCAACGTTATTGACTCAAGCAACATCGAGCGCAATCTCTACCTTACCACTCAGCTTATTGACATGAACCTTAGAGTGGTTTGCGCACTTAACATGTATGATGAGTTTGAGCAGCGAAACGACAAACTCGACTATAACAAACTGGCGCAGCTCTTCGGCGTGCCAATGATACCAACCGTATTCAAGACGGGTAAAGGCATTGACCTTCTGTTTCATATCATAATCAACATGTATGAGGGTGTTGACTTCATCGACAAAAACGGGAATATCAACCCTGAAGTAGCAGCCGACATACAGAACTGGCACAATAACTACGGAAAGCAACACGACAGACAACACACCGAAGACTTTGCAACTGGTTCACGCCCAGTTAATAGCGTCTACCGTCACATTCACCTCAATCATGGAATCCAACTGGAGAATAGCATCGAGGTAATCAAGAATGAGATGCAAAACAATGAGGTTATACGCCATAAATATTCTCTTAGATACTTGGCTATCAAACTGCTTGAGCTTGACAAAGAAGCCGAGTCTGTTATCAACGAGCAGCCAAACCACAGCAGGATTATAGAGTTAAGAGACAATGAGGTTGCAAAAATAAAGAAAGAACTTAAGGAAGACAGTGAAACAGCAATCATGAACGCCAAGTATGGTTTTATACATGGCGCTCTTCAGGAAGCAGCATATCAGCAAGGCGAGAGAGAAGACGCTTATCAGGTTACCAAGGTTCTTGATAGCATAATAACAAACAAATACGTTGGTTTCCCGCTTTTCTTTTTGTTTCTCTATATAATGTTTGAAGTAACATTCACCCTTGGCGCCTACCCTATGGACTGGATTGACTCAGGCATTGGCTTATTGTCAGAATGGATTAACACCACCATGCCGGATGGTCCGCTTAAGGCCATGATAGCCGATGGTATCATAGGCGGCGTGGGGTCTGTTATAATCTTTTTGCCACAAATACTTATCCTGTATGCATTCATATCATTTATGGAAGACACAGGTTATATGGCCCGTGCTGCATTTATCATGGACAAGGTTATGCATAAGATGGGATTACACGGCAAATCATTCATCCCGCTCATCATGGGATTTGGCTGTAATGTGCCTGCTATCACTGCCACTCGCACCATTGAGAGCTACCGCTCGCGCCTCATCACTATGCTTATATTGCCTTTGATGAGTTGCTCTGCCCGCCTCCCTGTCTACATAATGATAATTGGAACATTCTTTGCGGTAAAATACCAGAGTCTTATCATGATTTCACTTTATGCTATTGGCATTTTACTCTCCATTATAGTGAGCCGTATTCTAAGTTCATTCCTTATTAAGGGAGAAGACACGCCATTCGTAATGGAACTGCCTCCATACCGTTTGCCAACAGCTAAAGCCACATTCCGCCACACATGGGAAAAAGGCAAGCAGTATCTCCGCAAGATGGGAGGCATAATCCTTGTAGCCAGCATCATAGTATGGGCATTGGGATATTATCCCCATAACGATTCGCTTACACAACAAGAACAACAAGAGCAAAGCTATATCGGTCAGTTGGGCAAGGCTGTTGAACCAGTATTCGCGGCACAAGGTTTCGACTGGAAACTTGATGTTGGTCTGATAGCCGGTGTTGGCGCAAAAGAAATTGTGGCCTCAACCCTCGGTGTACTTTATAGTGGCGATGAGAGCGTAGCCGACGACACAAATGAAGACAACAAAGAGAAATATGCCACATTATACCAGAAAATGTCAGAAGACGGAATAACACCACTCATCGCATTCTGTTATCTACTGTTTGTGCTGATATATTTCCCATGTATTGCCGCCGTTGCCGCCATAAAACATGAGAGCGGTTCTTGGAAATGGGCAATATTTGCCGCTGGTTATACCACATTTTTGGCATGGGCCGTATCGGCTGTGGTTTATCAGATAGGAAGTCTTTTCGCATAACGAGTTGACAAGTTGACGAGTTGACGAGTTGCGAGTTGACGAGTTGCGAGTTAACAAGTTGACAAGTTAATTGTGGCAAGTATTTAATTAAACTTTAGGACTTCAAATAACTTGTCAACTCTTTTGCATTTACAAGCACTAAACGATGCATTTGTAAGCGCTAAACGATGCATTTGTAAGCACTAAACGATAGAATTATTATTAAAAAACAAATATCCGTAATCCCCATGAGGAATTACGGATATTTTATTTTTACTAATTCTGTTTCTATTAGAAAGGAAGATCGTCTGCACTTGCCTCGCTTGAAGAGTCATTAGCTGGTGGGAACACAGGAGCAGCAGGAGCAGTCTCAAATGGAGGAACAACCTCTGGAGCCACTGGGTTATTGTTTTGAACATTTCTGTTTACAGCCCATGCATTAATGCGGTTAAACCAACGGCCCTGCCATTCGCTTGCATCAATATCAAAAGACACAGTAATTTCCTCGCCACTCTGAATATTAAACTGCTTTATCTTATCCTCACCAAACACTCTGAAGCAGCACTTGCGAGGATACTGATCGTGGGTTTCCAAAACATATTCCTGCGACATCCATGGATTGCCTGTACGGTTTGAAGTACCGCTCTGTGCAGGTAATACAGCTATTATTTTTCCAGTTAATTCCATAATATTTTATTACATTTTTATTTGTTTTCAATAAATCGTTTGCGAAATTACAAAAATAGTTTTAAAACAAGTCATTTTTAAACAAATATTTTTGCTCTCATCAGAGGTTTTTTGTATTTTTGTAGTCTATTAATATAGCGAATTAAACAATAAAACAATATAGCAATCATGAGATTTTCACTATCAAGCACAGCACTTAGCAACAAGCTCGTTGCACTATCAAGAGTGATAAACAGCAAGAACCCTCTGCCTATACTGGCAGATTTCCTGTTTGAGATAAAGGACAACACTCTTTACTTAACAGCATCAGACAGCGAGAACACCGTAAAAACATCTCTTGAACTGACAGAGAGCGATGGCAACGGTTCGTTTGCAGTTGGCAACCACACATTGCTTGAAGCCGTAAAGACAATATCAGAGCAGCCTATAACAATCGAAGTGGACACAATCAACGGATTAGCAAAAATCAGCTATCAGAATGGTTTGTTCTCATTGCCAATCGATAACAGCGACGAGTACCCACAGACACAGGAGGTTGACGCAAACGCAAATACCATCATAATATCAAGCAACATTCTGGCTGATAATATCACCCGTTCTGTATTTGCTACAGGTCAGGAAGAGATACGCCGCGTAATGAACGGTATTTACTTTGACCTCACACCAGAGTGCCTTTCTATTGTTGCGACAGATGGCCACAAACTCGTTAGAAACAAGGTATTAAATATAACAAGCGAGTCTCCAGCATCATTCATCCTGCCTAAAAAACCAGCAACATTGCTCAAAGGCATGCTAAACAAGGATGGCGGCGACGTTGTTATTAAGTTTGACGACAGAAACGCAGAAATAAGTTTCTCTGATGGCACTCTCACATGCCGTCTTATTGAAGGCAGATACCCAAATTATAATTCAGTAATCCCTGCATCTAATCCTAATCAGCTGCGAGTTGACCGTTTGGCCCTTCTCTCTGCATTACGCCGTGTACAGCCATTTGCCAACGGCTCAAGCAATCTGATACGTTTCCGCATCGACAATGGTGTGCTACAGTTAGACGCTGAGGACTTCGACTTCTCTAAGACAGCCACAGAGCGCATGTCATGCGAGTACAATGGCAATCCAATGAGCATTGGCTTTAAGGGTTCTTCATTCATTGAGATATTAGGCAACTTCGAGAGCAGCGATGTAATACTCCAGCTTGCTGATCCAAGCCGCGCCGGACTGGTTATACCATCTGAGCAGCCTGAGAATCAGGATGTGCTGATGCTCCTCATGCCAATGTTGCTTAACGACTAATAAGTTTGGATTACCCTAATTATAGATTTTATATATCGGTTATTCATGAAACTGAATTTGCAAAAGCCACTTATAATCTTTGATTTGGAAACAACAGGATTAGACTTGGTTAAAGACCGCATTATACAAATATCCTATATAAAAGTTTATCCAGACGGACAGGAAGTCAGAGTCAATGAGATAGTCAATCCCGAAAGACCTATTGCTCCTGAGATAACTCAACTTACAGGAATAAGCAATAAAGATGTTCAAGGCAAACCTACATTTAAAGAGCTTGCCCCAAAACTCAACGAGGCATTCAAAGGGTGTGATTTCGCAGGATTCAATTCCAACCACTTTGACATTCCAATGCTTGCAGAGGAATTTCTTAGAGCAGGCATTGACTTTGACTTCCTAAAATGCCAGCTTGTAGATGTGCAGACTATATTCCACAAAATGGAAAGGCGTAATCTCGCCGCAGCCTATAAGTTTTATTGCGGCAGAAAGATGGAGGAAGATTTTGAGGCACATCGCGCCGACCAGGATACAGAGGCCACATACAGGGTTCTCATGGGACAGCTTGACAAATATAATCCCGAAACAGAGCCTGAGGAAGAGAGACATCTGCAAAACGACATAAAATATCTGGCTCTCTTCTCTAAACAAAACAACAACGTGGACTTTGCCGGACGCATAGTATGGAGCGAGCAGAAAGACAGGAACGGTAATGCCATAACAGACAATGAGGGCAATCCTGTTTACATTGAGGTGTTTAACTTTGGCAAGTACAAAGGCAGGTCTGTTGCAGAAGTGCTGAAGTGCGAACCTGGTTATTACAGTTGGATTATTAATGGTGATTTCACATACAACACAAAGCAAGTGTTAACCCGCATTCGCCTGCGCGAAAGCAAGATGGTATAACGCCAGAATCATATTTGTATAATAACACAGCAAAAACAGCAATTATAATATGTCATTACAGGGGAAAAAGATTGTATTGGGTATCACAGGTTCTATTGCAGCTTATAAGGCATGCAATATAATTCGAGATTTCAAAAAACAAGGCGCCGAGGTACAGGTTGTGATAACCCCAGCCGGCAAAGAATTTATCACTCCTATCACATTATCGGCACTGACCCAGAATCCTGTAATCAGCGATTTCTTCTCACAAAGAGATGGTACATGGCACTCACATGTTGCCCTCGGATTATGGGCCGACGCTATGGTAATAGCACCATGCACAGCATCAACACTGGGCAAGATGGCCAATGGCATAGCCGACAATATGCTCATCACAACATATCTGTCTATGAAAGCGCCGGTATTCATAGCTCCTGCTATGGACCTCGACATGTTTGCCCACCCTACTACAACTGCCAACATCGAAAAGCTAAAGTCGTTTGGCAATCACATTATTGACCCGCAAAGCGGTTTCCTCGCAAGCGGATTAGAGGGCAAAGGGCGAATGGAGGAACCAGAAATAATTGTTGACACCGTAAAGCAATATTTCGACAAGGCAGAGGAAAATCTATCATTATGCGGCAAGCACATTATGATTACCGCTGGTCCTACATTTGAGAAGATTGACCCTGTAAGATTCATTGGCAACTATTCAAGCGGCAAAATGGGTTTTGCACTTGCAGAGGAATGTGCAAGACGCGGCGCAAAGGTAACACTTATTGCAGGTCCTGTTTCGTTATCTGTTAATAATAAAAACATCAACAGAATAGATATTGAGAGTTGTGAGCAGATGTACAAAGCCGCAACAGAACATTTTCCACACGCCGATGCTGCAATATTATGTGCTGCTGTAGCCGACTTCAAACCAGCTACTACAGCCGACAGCAAGATAAAGCGCGAGAAAGACGACCTCATTATCCAACTGACACCAACAAGGGATATCGCCGCAGAATTAGGAAAGATGAAAAAAGACAACCAGGTAATGGTTGGCTTTGCTCTTGAGACCGACAACGAGCAAGCAAATGCCCAGAGCAAGCTGCAAAGAAAAAACCTGGATTTCATTGTCTTGAACTCATTGAGAAACGAAGGCACATGTTTCAGAACTGATGATAACCAGATTAGCATTATCAGCGCGAAAGGTCAGAAAGACTTCCCTAAAAAATCAAAAGCAGAAGTAGCATTCGATATCGTTAGTGAATTGACAAGTTTAATTACGCGATAATAATACCAATGAACAGACTCGTAGTTACCTTATTGCTTGTAATATTGTGCCTTAACTGCACACTTGCCCAAGAGTTGCTGGCAAAGATTAACATCAACCACAGCAAAGTTGGCGTAACAGACGTGAGCGTATTCGAAAACCTCAAGCAGTCGCTTGAACAGTTTGTCAATGAACGCCAATGGACAGAATTGCAGTATCAGGAAAATGAGCGCATTGTTTGCAACTTCAACATAACTGTTGATAAATACGACAAAACAAACAATATGTTTGAATGTACTGCAATAATACAAGCCAACAGACCTGTTTACAACTCGCAATACACAACAACTATTTACAACAACAGGGATGCTAATTTCAACTTTGAGTTTGCTCAGTTTGACCAGTTAAACTACAACGACGAGACTGTTGACAATCAGCTCACAGCCTTGTTCGCATACTATGCCTACCTGATAATCGGTCTTGACCTCGACACATTCTCACCAATGGGTGGCAACGATATTCTCCAGAAATGCATGAATCTGGTTTACAATGCACAAACGCTCAACTTCACTGGCTGGAAATCATTTGACGACAGCAAAAACCGTTTCGCCATCATCAATGACTATCTGGATGAGGCAATGAAACCATTCAGGCAGTTGCAATACTATTACTACCGCAAGGGACTTGACGAGATGGCAAACAATGTGGAGCGCGGACGCACCAATATAACCACAGCATTGGAGACTTGTCTGAAAAAAGCTCACGAGGACAAACCGCTTAGTTTGTTGCCACAGATATGGACAGACTACAAGAAAGATGAGCTTGCCAACATATACAAAGGTAAAGGCAGACAGAAAGAGAAAGAGTCTGTCTACGAAATTTTATTCTCTATTAATGCATCACAAAGCACTTATTGGACCAAAATCAAGCAATAACAAATGCTCAGACAATTATATATCCGCAATTTCACTTTAATTGATACTCTTGACATTGATTTCTGTTCTGGCTTCTCTGTAATCACGGGTGAGACTGGAGCAGGAAAAAGCATTATCCTCGGGGCTATCGGCCTGCTGTTAGGTCAAAGAGCCGACACCAAACTAATTAAGCAAGGTTCTGAGAAATGTATCATTGAGGCGCATTTTGACTTATCGGAGTATGGCATTGAAGAATTTTTCAATGACAACGACATAGAATACGATGCAGACGACTGCATTATCCGCCGTGAGCTTACAGCAACAGGCAAGAGCAGGGCTTTCATCAACGACACTCCTACCCCACTGTCTGTACTCAAGGACTTAGGCGACAGACTCATCGACATTCATAGTCAGCACCAAAACCTTCTTCTCAGCAAGCATGACTTTCAGCTCAACATGATTGACATAATAGCCGCTGACAAGAATGAGCTTGCTGAATATCAAAAAGCATTTGATGGGTATGTTGAGAAACAGAAACAACTCAAGCAACACGAAGAAGATGTTGAGAGAAACAGAATCAACATGGACTTCATAAAATATCAGTTTGACGAGCTCGACAATGCCAAACTTACTGAAGGCGAGCAAGACGAGCTGGAGGCAAGGCAAGACGCAATGACTCATGCTGAGTATATCAAATCATCACTATACGAGGCCAACTATCTAATATCTGCCAACGACGAGTGTGTTTTGAGTATGGTAAAGTCGGCAATTCAGTCATTAGGGAAAATTACAAATATCCTTCCTGCATGCAATGAACTGCACCAAAGACTTGAGAGTTGCCACATAGAGCTGAAAGATATATCTTATGATATCGACAGTCTTCTTGAGAAAGTTAATTTCGACCCATCCGAATTAGAAGCTATTTCTAATCGTCTTGACCTGATATACAGTCTTGAGAGAAAGCACCACTGCAACAGTGTTGAAGAGTTGATTAGCGTTAGAGACAACCTAAAGGCACAGCTTACCAACATCGAGAACAGCGACGAGATAACCGAACAGCTGAGAAAAGAGTTGCAACAGCTACAGAGCGAATGCCAGAAAAAGGCAGAGGTTATCAGCCGCATGCGCCATAAGGCAGCCAAGAGCATTGAGACAGAGATGCACGACAGGTTGCAGCTCTTGGGTATGCCAAACGTTTATTTCAATATCAGCATCACCAAAGAAGATATTGGCAGAAACGGTTGCGACAAAGTATCATTCCTGTTCAGCGCCAACAAGAACAACGCGCCTCAACCTATCTCACAGGTTGCCTCGGGCGGTGAGATTGCACGAGTAATGCTGTCGTTAAAGGCTATGATAAGCAATGCCGTTAAGCTGCCAACAATTATCTTCGACGAGATTGACACTGGCGTAAGCGGCAAGATTGCTGAGCAGATGGCACGCCTCATGTGCGAGATGGGAAAAGGCGGCCGACAGGTAATCAGCATCACCCATCTGCCACAGATTGCCGCATTGGGCGAGACCCATTATAAGGTGCGCAAGGAAGACACAAGCAGTTCAACCATCAGCACTATGCAAAAACTAAACACAGAAGAAAGAATAAAAGAAATAGCACAAATGCTCAGTGGAAGCGACGTCTCAGAAGCTGCCATAAGCAATGCTAAAGAACTTCTTAGATTATGAAAAAACTATATATAATTATCATCTCAACACTTTTATGTGTTGCAGCCTCAGCCCAACCAGACTGGGCAAAGAATGCTACTAAGTCTGTATTTACACTGAAAACATTTGACGCCGAAGGAACACTTATTGGCAGCAGCAATGGTTTCTATGTAAGCAGTCAAGGTGAGGCAATAAGCAGTTTTACCCCATTCCGCAAAGCAAGCAAGGCAATAGTTATTGACAACCAGGGCAAAGAGTGGCCTGTTGTTCATCTGTTAGGCGTTGACGACACATACGATGTGGCCAAGTTCAAAGTAGCTGTTAAGAAAGCCCTGCCACTGCCCATCGCCAACGAAAACGCTGCCGACAGCTCTGACATCTATATACTGCCTTATAGCACAAGCAAAAAGCCACAGCCAGCCAAAGGCATTATCACTAAGAACGAGATATTCAAATCAGAATATGCCTATTACACAATAAGCCAAGACCCATCAACAGACAATGGTCTCAGTGCTCCTGTGCTTAATTCAAATGGCGAGGTAATAGGAATACTTCAGCAAGCAACCGACACTGAGCAAAAGGTGGTATATGCGGTAAGCGCAAAGTATGCCAACAGTCTGAAAGTAAACGGACTAAGCATTAACGACCCAGCCCTTAAAAGCTCACAAATAAAGAAGGCATTGCCAGATGAGGAGGAACAGGCCATACTTACTATGTTCTTTGCCAGCAGCTCATTAGACTCATTAGCCTATTGCGAGATTGTTGAGGATTTTATTAGCAAGTTCCCCAACTCTCCAGAGGGATATACTCACAGAGCACAGATTAAATGTGATGCCAACTTATTTGTTGAGGCAGACGAGGACATGAGCAAAGCCATAAGCGTGGCTCAGAAAAAAGACGAAGCACACTACATCTATGCGCGTATGATATTTGGCAAAGAACTTTACAAGAGCAATATGCCATACGACAAATGGTCAAAAGAAAAAGCCATTAGCGAGACCGATATGGCATACAGCATCAATCCTCTGCCCATCTACAAGCAGTTTAAGGCACAAATCACATTCTCATTAGGCAAATACAAAGAAGCATGTGATATCTACAAGCAGCTTACAGACAGCGGTTTCAACAAGGCTGAACTGTTTATCGAACAGGCTAAATGCTATGAGCAACTAAAGGATACGGCATCGATGGTAGCCATGGTTGACAGCGCTGTCAACACTTTCAGCAAACCATACCTCAAGGAAGCTGCGCCATTCATATTAATAAGGGCACAGACATTAGCCAATGTTGGACAATATCGCAAAGCCACATTAGATTTCGGCGAATACGAAAAACTTATGCGCGGTTCGCTCAATGCCCAGTTCTATTACATTAAATACCAGACAGAACTAAACGGCAAACTATACCAGCAGGCAATGAACGATATAACCAAGGCTATAGAGTACGCTCCAAACAATGCTGTTTTTTACGCTGAGAAGGCATCATTAGAGATTAGGGTCAACTATATAGACGAGGCCATGCTAACAGCCTCAAAGTGTATTTCAATCGCACCAGAATATAGCGACGGTTATCTCTTCCTTGGTTTAGCTCAGTGCCTTAAAGGCAACAAGGCTGAAGGCATAAAGAACTTGACTAAGGCAAAGGAGCTGGGCGACGAACAAGCGGCCAGTCTGATTGAGAAATACGGCAAATAATAACATTATTATCCCATTAACACCAATATATTGGCCATCCCCTGCTCCTATATTCTAAACGCATAAAGGACCTATTTGTATTGGTATAAAACAATGGCGTGCTAAGGATATCTGTCCAATAGCACGCCATTTTGCATGGTCATTCTTCAATCAAATCGATAATAAGTACCATCTAACCGCATTACAAACACGTTGTAATAGCATTACAAAGCGCTTGTAATTATTTTACAAAGTGCTTGTAATAGTTTTACAAAGCGCTTGTAATTGTTCAAAACGGTTCTTTCTTTATCTCACAACATTAGAACCGTGATAAAATGTTATCATGCTATTCGTCCTCCTTTTTGCAAACAGATTTGTGTTAAGTCTTCCACTGCATCATCAATAGAAAGAGTATGCTCAGCAGCATAGCAATCCTCTTCTGCAAAAAGAACAAATTTCTTTCAGTTTGTAAAGTTGCCTAAGATTATTTCAAATTAAATCATAAGGTAAAATAGCTTGAACCCGACCCATTTGGTCCAGCAATGACAATCAGTATAGGGCGATGTTCTGAATTACCCATTGACTGAGAAGGATTGATGATTTAACCATTCTTTTCTGATAGACTTTGCTTCATGTTTTAATGACTTAAAGAAATCTATCATGGCCTTGTCATTGCTTTCCTTTGCTTCTTCAGCTACTTCTTTCATCAGCTGTTTCAGCATTTCATCACTTGGTTCAATTCCCGAACTGAATCTGTATGAATTAATTTCTTTCTCTAACACAACTTTCCTTTCATATATTCAAATATGTCACGACTACTCGGAGCACTCAAGGTGGCAAAGACAAAGGGAAATCTGGAGGCGGAGCTCAAGAAGATAGAACGTTGCCAGCTGCTCATCCTTGATGATGCGTTCCTCGTGCCGCTTGACGTCAAGGTGCGGGCCATACTGCTCGACATCATAGAAGACCGTCATGACGAAAGTCCATCATACTCTCATCCCAGTTGCCTGTGTCTAGCTGATATGATGCAATCGGTGACCCGACTGTGGCAGACGCTGTACTTGACCGCATCGCTCACATCCTTTTCTTTGAATCGGAATGTGGCTTTAATATACTCAATAACTGAGTCACGAACTTCGCGTGCTTGTTGGGGTGGTAACATATTTTAATTTTTTATCATCGAAATATTGAAATTAGCAGACTCAACGATTTTATATCCAGCAGCCTTGAAAACAGATACAGACTCTTCATCTATTGGGTCGATTGCTATTCTGTAGTCTCTTAATATCATTCCTGCGCTTGCGATAACTAATTCGTTAGCATCCAACAAATCTACATCACCGTCCATACTAAAAGGAATGTTATTGTCGAGAAGCATGTCAACAATGTTTTCGAGACCAGGATATAAAGCCTTAACGTCGTTTCTTTCAAGTGTTGCGAAAAGGCTATCATTTTCTTTAGTATCCATAGCACTTATACAATCCAAAGACTGACATTTCTTTATGAAATTGGCTACTTTCGGAGATATTGAATGCATATTAGTGAGCGGAATGTCTGACACAATTAGTGTTGTACTTCTTGAACGACTGGTTGCAACATTGAATCTTCGTTCATCAAGCGCAAAGCCTGGGTTTCGACCTGGTATATATAAGATGGCGTAATCTACTGTCATACCCTGAATTCTATCAATTGTCTCAATAGTAAAGTCTTCCAAAGAAGAATCTGTCAAGAAACTCTTCTGAAGCTGTTTTATTGTGTCATTGAACGGTGAAATAATTGCCAACGATCGTCTTGGGTAGTTTTTTCTAAAAGCATTGACTACTTGCTTGACAATATTCAAACCTGTTCCCGAGACAATTCCATTTGTGAAATCTTGGGTATAATGATAGATAACACCTCCTCCAGATGGAAATAGATTTGAGTGACAGAGACTAAAATCTATTTCTTTCTTCTGCACAGATCGGAATCTGTTACTATAGAAGATGCTCGTTAAAGCAGCACTTGCTTTTGTAAGACGGAAAGTTGTTGTTATTCTGTATGATTTTACATCTGTACCTAAGGCAAATGTTTTGAGACCTTCAATCTGGGTATTTGCATTCCAAGCATTATACACCCCTTTTGTAGGATTGCTAATTATAGGTGGAAGCTGCATTGGGTCACCCACTATAAGGCATTTATGTCCTAATTTCTTGAATGCTATGATTGAAGCAAGAAATGCCTGTGATGCCTCTTCTATAATAATCAAGTCGTATGATGGTAAGCCATCGTCACTTAGATTATATGTATTATATACTTGGGAAAGAACATAATTAGTAGAACAGAATAGTTCTCCATTTGGAATTATGAAACCTTTCTTGATTGGTTTTAATCCAGGAACAGTTCTTCTTTCATCTGCCGACAAGTTAGACTTTGAAATCTTTCCATCCTGTAGGAATGGCATAAGTGGTGGCTGTTGAACGAGTTCAATGAGTCCCTTATTTGCCATGGTCGTAACACAGACCGTCTTGTTATTTGTAAGATATGTCGCAATGATATGAGCTATAGTATAACTTTTGCCAGTTCCCGGAGGACCTTGGAGAATGCAACAATCATCTTCTTCTATAGTCTGAAGAATTCTTTCGGGAATTGCGGTCTCATTCTCGGGATTATACTCCAATTCCTCTGGTTGCCAATCTTCATAATCAATTTTAGGCTCTATCATTTGCTCTGGCAGGTCATGATAAACCTCCAAAAAATTCACGAGATTATTGAAATAGTCAACAGGAGGGAATGGCGAGAAAACAATCACGGACAATGATTTTCCTGACTCTGTTGACTTTTTGAACAAGTCATATAGCGAGGTGCTCAATCCCGTGCATCCAACGTAATCATAGTTAGAGTCACCCTTATTTGTATAATAAAGAGGTAATAGATCAGATGTATTGGAATGATATTGAGATTTCTTGCAGAAATCAAGGAATGAGCACACCCATGAAGTGACATTTGAACCCAAATCTGCTTTGGCATCTTTCTTAATTACCATTACGGATTTCTGAACCTTCAGACGAGGAGCCTTGTCCTTGGGAAATTTAAGAACGACATGTCCAAGGGTGTCATTCACATGGTCAACATACCCAATATTAATTTCTTCTTTACGGAACAGCAGGTTCATAGGAGCCTTAATAATAGACTTCTGCTCCATCTCAGCCTCACGAACTTGATCTGAGAAGAAATACTGGTAGTTCTGTATCTTCTTATCAATCATCGTATTCATCTAAGTTTTCCTCTGTTTCGTTTATGTCATTATTTGTAGGCAACTGAGCAAAGAGAGAATTGTACTTTTCGTTGGAGTTAATTCTAATGAGGGTATAAGCAGTTCCCTTTACACCATTGAGTACTCCAGAATAGAGTTCTTCAACGACATCTGCTTTTTCTTCACCTGTGAGCTTGATGACAATATCATCCTCGCCAACCCATTCAAGAATATCATCAATTGAATTAAAGTACATAAACTCGTTTGACCTCGCACCGAGATAGACACATACAACGCATCTATCGTCAGCAATCTTATTCCAGATTGACGGTGAAAGATACATGATGCCACCAGCAGCACTACATTTATGAATATATTTGCCTCCGCTAATAGTGTGTTCATTTTTCATGTGAGCGTTGCGAACAAAGTCTTCTTTGCTCTCATTTGGAGTCATACCTCTATTAACAAGGTTATTGTACAATCTCAGTTGTGCCAAATAATTCTGATCTGCTACTTGCTCCGAAGAGAGGTCTTCTCCTAGAATCCTGTTAATTTCTGCAACTTCGGATGTGGTTGGTTCCAGAACTTCTAGCGTTCTAGTCACTCCATGAGAACCGAAGTTTCTTACATCTTCAGGTGAGTATGGTTTGGGGGCTTGTGGAGTATAGTTACTTCCAGAACCTTCCCAACCGTTCATGTCACTATAGGAACGAGTACCTTCACCTGCTTTTGTTGGGGTTGCATTCGAAGTAGACTTTCTCTCGCGAGGCTCTCTTGTCGTTGGACTATCGTGAGTAGAGCCCTTATCAGAACGAGTTTCCTTCGGTTTTATCACATCCAAATTATTGCCTGTATGTTGTGAAGAAGGTCTTGAAGATGAGGTAGAATTATTCTGAGAAGAAACTCCTTGTTCAAAATTGTTGCCATTGCTATGCGAACCTACACTCCGCATATGAGAACTAACATTAGAGCCGCTTCTCCAATAGCCATTTACCCAATTCCCATTGCGATAGTGACCACGTACCCAAGTGCCATTACGGTAGTGTTCACATACTATTTCTATTTCTTCACCATTGTAGTTGTAGTACATTTTTGTGATGTTACAGAAGTCGTTTTCGTCAAGACCTACATCTGACTTTTCAATAGCTTCACGTTCATCGTCATCATCGTACTCTTCTTCACGCAGATACTCGATTTCATTATTTTGATCTACTTCTCTTTCAGAGTTCTCAATGTCGTTGCTTTCTGTTGATACATTATCGTCAAGATTATCATCTTCAGAAATATCTTTCTCAGGCTCATCTGTATGGCCTGTAAATGTGTGACGTATATCTTCATCTACGATATCTGTATCATCAGCTTCATGACCAGTCAGTTCCCTTTTGATACCTGGTATCAAAATGTCGAGTTCGTTCTTAAAGGTATCATCAAGCATTAGAGTATTATTCTCTTGGACAAGTTCCATTGCTGCTTCACGACTATCCATTACGGTTTCAACGAAGTCCTTGTCAGCTTCAATTCCCAAATACTCAATAAAATTCTCTACAAATGGTTTGAATACTCGTTTCTCATCCAAAGACTTGACAAAGTAGAAATCTGCCGAACCTTTTTCGCGATAAAATTTCTTTAAGTTTTGGCAAATATTCTCATCTTTTTCATATCTAATAGATATTGCTGTACAGCACCACAACTCTAGTGCATCTATAAGGTCGCAGTATTTTTGATAGCGTGAGCTCCAATTCTCCGCGTCTTCATACCCAGCAAGAACCAACGCATAGACTCTTAGTGTTTTCTTATATACCTCATTCTTTGAGACCTGATCGATTTTGTCGACAATTAAATCTTCAGGTTCAATAGTTGTTATCTGAAGTATATCGCACGCATTTTTGAAAGAAATTGGACCAGCAGGAAGGTAATCTTTATTGATGACTTGCGGAAGATTACCAAAATACTGCTCCAATTTCTTATCGTTATATGATAAAGCATACAATTCGGTAATTGGTTTGTCCTCATTTTTAGTATTCTTCCACTTAGCAGATTCATCTGTTCTATATTCGGAAACATTTACATCATATTTCTCATCGTAAGTCTCTATCATCCACTGCAATATCTGAGCTCTTCTATCTTGGCCTGCAATGCTGAAAAGAGCATACAATGAATCGCAGAAAGATAGACGTAAATTTGATGGTTTGTTTAATAACAAACCAAACAAAGTACGTTTTTCTTCTTTGTCATACTCGATATTTGGTAGATCTTTAAGAGGCAATTTGTTCTCCCAATCATCTACATGTTTTATAACATATGAAGATATACTTAGAGAGTATATTTCACTAGGTTTCTTCATGTAATCCTTTGTCGGAATACATTCTACAGAGTCAAACTCCCCATCATCAATCAGTTTTTTGACACCACTAATGTCAGCATCTCGTTTAATTAGATACTGGCTCCAGAAATAAATTGAGAAATCTCTGTCTGACAGGTTTTCAATATCATCTTTTTCAAAATCGCAATGAATCTTGAAGACTCTATTGAGCATCTTTCGTATGTCATTCGTACATTCTTGTAAGTAAGAATTAGAAATATAATCATAGTCAAGACCATATTTCTCGAAATCACAGAATGGTTTGTATAGACTACCTTCTGTCATTCCTGAAACGTCAGTAAACTCATCATCGGAATTCAAGAAGAGTACATTAGAAATCTGTTCAAACTCTTTGAGACTATCTTTATCTGCAATAAACATTGCTGCAAGTTCATCCACGAAACGGAAATGGATAGAACGAAGCAGAACTTCACTATTTTCATCATCTTGAATTTCGAGATAACGATCTATTTTAACTTTTTGCCACTCCGCGAGCTTTGTGATTTTATCACCATCTATTTCGTCTAATATGTCGATAATGAGTTTCCTTTCGTCTGCAGTAGCAAACGAAGCTTGATTTGGGATGTCTATATACTTAAATGGTTCTTCTTTTTCGCTATCAATATAGATAACTTCAGATAGACTATAAAACTCACCATCATGAGCCTTGACACGAAGATCTCGGAGATTAGAAATCAAGTCTCCCTCGTAGTGTTCTTCCAATTTCAAACGATGTTTTGCAATTGTAGCAGGAAGCTTTGCATCGTCCGTTTCTGATAATCTATTGTCAATTGTGTCAATAAGAATATCTACCATCTCAAATCGCACGCCCATCTTTACCCAGAAGTCTTTCCAGGAATCAATACTATCTTCCTCTGCAATATATTCGCTGCTGACGAATGAGGCATCAGGATGGTAATTCGTTACAATCGTCTCTAACCCACCTTCTTCGATATAGTCATCTGAAAGGTAGATTGTATCATCAGAATCTACATATTCATCGGTTGTCAAGTAGATAGGAAGAACAGGAAGGTTTGCAAGTGTTTGATCTGCTAGTTTGCACCCTTTTACCCATCTCCAGAATTTTATATTATCATCCTTGTCTTCGATTGTTGAATAGAACGTATCTGTATTATCTGTCAGCCAAGTAATGAAATCAGTCACGGTAAACTGTTCATTTCCCAGTCGTGTTTTCCAATACTCTTCATTCTCTTCTATGTGATAATCAGGATCAATGATGTCAAGGTCGGAAAATTCAACCAATCCCATAGATGCAAGTTCTCGTGCACTCTTGCTTAATATATGATGTCCTTCAGATCTGTCACTCGCATCATCATTACCATAAAGATAAACCTTTGCCCCCTTCATCACCTCTTTTTGCTTGTCGGTAAGGTCTGAAAGACGATCAATGATGAAGGTATGAAATGCTATACTCGCTTCCTTGGAATCTATGGTTTCATTAATATTGTCAAGTTCCTCAGTTATAACATCGTTAAAGAAGTCAGCAAAATCATACTTCTTGGCTTTAATAGCCAATATAGACTTTGATTCTCCATATTTGCCTGTACACATGTTCACTGTATCAGCAGGGAACCATTCAGAGTCAAGAATATCCTTCAATTCAGAGTCATAAGCATAAATATACGCTGAATTAGAAGCTATATCATAGAAGCTGTTATCATCTGAATCGCCAATAAATACAAAGTCTCCAAATTTGTCTGCATCCTTCTCTTTTTCGAACACTAAATTGTAGTTCGCGTCGAGGTAGCCGATAAAGTCGAGGTTTTTAGCTCCATCACCATCGCTGCTTCCGCTTGTATTCGATATGATAGAACTGATATTAGGGCGTACAATATTTTTGTAGAATTTATCCGAATTAAGCTCTTCGACATAGAAAGCTTTTTCAAGGAAAGCCTTTACTTTCTCTTCCTCATTATTTACTTTGAGGTAATCTGAGTCGAGACTATACATCCAGTCACAATCTAGCCATTCTTTTTTTGAGTATTCATCGAAACTTACAGAAGGAAAAAAGATATGATCTTCGTACAGAACAAAAGCCTGGTCTCCATTGCAGTCATACGAGTTCAGTGCATAATTTCGTAAAGAACCACTACCAAATAAAGATTCATGCTCAAAACAGAACTTTACAAATGCCACACTGGACTCCTTATCTTCCTGCTGAGATTCATTTATCTCGTCATGATAGTCCTCTGACTGAATTATGTCGTTTACAATGATGTCATCAGAATAGTCCAAAACACCAGCATTCGCTTTAAAATAATCAAGCGTGGCCTTATCGTATTTTGGTGACACAAAACAGAAAGAAACAGAAGACAACCATGGTGCGCTACAAGTTTTCTTTCCTTCTGAAGAAGAAAGGAAAATGAATTTATCATTGAAATCGTCTTCAACAGTTGCTTCTGAGTCATCGTTGAAAAAAGGCAGACTACAGAGGTCGTCTGGAACAATACTATTCTTAGCCAGATAACTATAAAAATGGTACGAGGTATTCCATTCTTTCAAAGCCTTGACTGTCTCATCCCAGTTTTCGCTTAACAAAGTATCGTTTATAAAACTATCCGAATCATATTCAGCAAACTGACCATCGATGATTTCGTTCCACCTCTCATTATCCTTGAAAAATTCACGTGTCTTGAATGAAAGATAGCACAAATGTGAACTGAAAGCAGACAGGTCTTTCAATTCCTCATCAATATTATAATATAGATCACTTGCAGAAAATAGTTTTCCACATTCCTCTTCTATGAATATAGTTTCATCAAAGTAATCTTCCAGATAATCATTTTCTAGAAGAAAGTTCAAGAACTTATTATTGTTGTCTTGATCTTTAAGCCATTCCTTAAAATCGTCATTAGAGACAAGGTCTTTAAGACTGTCTTTATCAAAGATTTGATCCTCCTCAGCATAGCGTTTCAAGAATGAATTGAAATGCTTGTCTTTGCGCAGCATAGGCAATGGGAGATAATAATCTTCCATACCTGTTAATTTACGGAACTCATCATCGGACATAATTCCAGATGTGCTGAGTCCTGTTGAATCCAAAATGACATTATTGACAAGAGCAATACCCTGAGGAACAGGAACTATAGTTTCTGTTTCGAGGCACTTGTTAAACGCTTCCTCAAACTTCTCAATGAAGCTTGTATAATCCTTGTGTTCTCTCTTGCACTTTTTGAAGTCAGGAACCAAAGAGAATACAGAACCAAGATGATATTTTCTAGATGTGAGCAAATCACGAACCCAAAGGAACAATTTAGAACCTGCGATAGAAGCCAATTCTTCGTTGAAGTTTGTCTCATCTTCATCGATAAGCTTTACCTCTGTTTCTATATCATTGCGATCACCTTTTGGAATCATGTCTGTATTCATAAGGAATGGCAAGCCCCATGAAGCCTTTGTAGGCAGATAGCAATAGAGGGTCGCATCTTCGACAGGCTTAATCATTGCGCCTTCATGATTACAAGCAAATGATACTTTGGTGTAATCGAAATCTTTGTATTTCTCAGGAATACGGCTATTACCTTTTTCAATAGTCTTATTGATTAATAGCTGCAATTCGTCTTTAATTTCATTCTCATAATCTCCTACAATCCATTCCTCGTTATTGCGGAAGCAAGCACGTTCTTTCTTCCCGTTAATGAAAACACTTACAGAATTGATATTTGGAATAAAGAGAATGATATTTGAATCAGAGAAAACTTCACGGAAAAGATTCTCATAGCTGTTTTTGCCTATGTGAAGGAGGTTCTTGTTATCTGGACGCAAAGCGATCTGAACTCTAAATTCATCACCTGAATTGTCAAAGATGTCATTTACCTCTTTGGCAACTTCATTGTGTTTTGTCCAAATAGGAAGAATCTGGAATGGAGCCCCGAGACGCTTAATCTTTCCACCCACTTTCTTTTCCGGAGTCTCACCTTCATCAAATCTGAATGAATAATCACCAGTTCTTAGATACACATAGTGATTATTAAGGAATACGGTCTTGAAACCTATACCCTTGTAGCCAATGGTCTTCTTGTTGGCAACCTTTTCTTTCTCATTGATACCACAGATACCCGAGATATTTCTAACATTGAACTTGTCACCCGTGTGGAGGAATAACAAGTAGTTGTCTGTTATATGGAACTCCACATCGACACTACAGCCCTCCACAGGATAGTCGTTCGCATTCTGCAGCAGTTCATATACGAATGTTGATTCCTTAGCACTCAGCTGTTTGCTCAGTGTGTCAAGGAAGTTGGTAGCAGAACCAAAGTTCTTAGATTTATCGTTATGGCGGTCATCAAAAAGTGTATCAATAAACCATTTTGGATTGATAGCTTTGGGCTGAGTATTGAAATCAAGGTATATCTCATAGGGGTTATATTTATTCCTATGAGATAGTTTCCATGTAAAGAGATAATAATCATTCAACTCAATACCTCTGATTTCATAAGGGTATGATATGCGAATAGGTTTCTTTTCCTTATCTCCTGGATAATATGGAATATGATCAAAGTTAGGTTTACGTAAGTCATCAACGATGTAAACTTCACTTTCTTCATCATAATGATAATAACCAATACATTTACAATCTTCGACACCCCACATGTCGAACAATTCCTGCTCTTTGCTTTCTTTCTCAGAAATTGTCACATTGGATTCTGTCAACTTCTGAATAGAGGTCAAAGTAGAGCCTAACAGATTCACTTTATAGAACCCCTGTTCACGTAATGCCTTGATATTCATTCTACATTTGAAAGAACATGGACCTTCTGGAATGTCTTTACTGTTATGAGGAACATTCAAGAACAGACCTACCAAATTGGTAGGTCTTCCTTCTAACTTTATATCGGAGATACTTCCTTTGTAGAAGTCGCTGTTCTTGCTCTTGAACTGCACCCCAAAAGTTAGACACAAAACTTTTGGGATGTTATATGTATAGAC